>JAEEGK010002398.1_pt1 | contig 46962 bp, 26 predicted proteins | sample 8958771 | NCBI WGS metagenome assembly JAEEGK01 (sample SAMN16246547, study PRJNA631951) | gut metagenome | biome: gut microbiome; feature: rumen; material: SC-attached | host: Bos | place: Iran: Karaj | collected 2018-10 | reverse complement strand
TTTTCTTTTTTTTTTTTTTTTTTTTTTTTTTTTTTTCTTTTTTTTTTTTTTTTATTATTTATTCCTTTTGGGTTTGTTATTGCTCTATTATTTTTTTTTTTTTAGTTTTTTTTTCATTATCAGAATTTTTATCACTATCATCTGATGCATATTTAAAAATAGATTTTTTTTTAACAATTAAACAATCATCATTATTTTTTTCTAATATTTCCTTTTCACTATAATTTTTTGATAATTCTATATTTGGTTTATAATGTTGATTATTTATATCTTGAAAATAATTAAAATTTCTTTCACTTTTATTTAAAAATTTTACATCTACAATTCTTCTTTGAAATATTTTTACTATTTTATTTCCTTCTTCTTTATTTTCATCTTTTTTATTTCTATATCTATGATTTTGATATTGATAAGCTTCACTTCCTTCATCTTTTTTTTCAGCCTCTTTATTAAAAGTAGAGATATATTGTGTATTTCTATTTTTTTTTATTCCTATTACATTCTCAAATTTTATATATGTTCCTCTATTTGAATTCAACATAATTTTTGGTGAACCATAATATTTTGAATATTTATTTTCAACTAAAATTTTATTATTTAATCCATTTTCTTTTTGGGAAATAAGAGGATCTCTTCTTTCTGAATATTGCTTCATTTTTTTTAATAATGAATGGTAAAATATATTAGAATTAAATAATTCAAAAATTTTATAATCAATTAATTCATAATAAATAAAAATATTAAATTTTATAAATACAATGAGATTTTAATTATATAGTGACGTTTATTATAATTTAGATAAAATAAAAATTCAATGGAAGAAATAAAAATAGATATTGATTTAAATGAAGAACCCAAAAAAGATGAAGAATTAAAAAAAAATTATACATATTTTTCTGATGATAACTATTTAAATTCATTAAAAGATAACATAAAAGACTTATTAATAATATTTTGTAATCCAATATCAGGAAATCAAGAAGGAAAAATATTTTTAGAAATAGCATCAAAATATGAAATGAAAAATGGATATAAAATAATAGACTTTTCAAAAATATCATCAAAAGAAAATAAAAATTACTTACCAATAAAATCAGTATTTTTAAAATTAATAGATAAAAAAGAGCATCAAAGTGGAATAGATTTAATAAACTATTTACAAAAATCAAATAATATAGAAATAATAAAAGTAATAATAGCAGGAGGAGATGGTTCAGTTTTATCAATGATACAACAATTAGATAAATCAGGAATAAATGTTAATAAATGTATATTTGGTCATATTCCTTTAGGAACTGGAAATGATTTATCAAATGCTTTAGGATTTAATAATTTTGTTAATATTTCAAATGATATTGATTCATTATATAAAATATTAGAAAGATATTATAAAGCTAAATTTGGTGGTGTTGATATTTGGAATATGGAATTGAAATTAGATTCAAATTCAGGTGAAATTTTAGAAAATACAAAAAATGGTAAAGTTCAAAAAAAAGATGATAAAGGTAATAGAATGATATTTTATAAAAGAACTTTTATTAATTATTTATCTTTAGGTTATGATGCGAGAGTTGGTTTTAATTTTGATAAACAAAGAACATCAAGTCGACTTTGTAATAAATGTGTTTATTTTTGGGAAGGATTTAAAAAAAATTTTTGTAGAAAAACAATACCAATTCCTGGTTTTTTAGAATCATTTAATGTATATGAAACAAATAATAATATCAATGAAAAAACATTTTTAACAAATAATCAATCAATGGAATTTGAAGGTGAAAAATTAAAAGTAAAATATTGTTTCAAATCAAAAAATGCATTAACTGAATTAGATAAAGATAAAAAAACAATAGTAATAAAAGGAGAACCATGTTCAATTGTATTTCAAAATATAAATTTTTATATGGCAGGAGTTAAGGATATTTGGAAAGAAGGAAAAGAAAAAATGTCAGTTGAAGTAATAAATGTAAATAAAGAAGAAAAAAAAAAATATGAAGAAAAATTTAAAGAAATGGCAAATCAAGAACAAAAATTAGATGATCATAAAATTGAAATTTTTTCCTTTGATTCTGGTTTACAAACTGGATTTGAAAAAGTTTTTGGAGGATTAGCTAAAAAATTATATCATGGTGGTGGACCTATTATTCTTAAGTTTAAACCTACTCCAAGTTTAAGTGAAGATGATAAAATTGATAGAATTTATTTAAATATTGATGGAGAATATTTTCATATTGTTCAACCTATTTCTATGAAGATTGATTTAGATAAAAGTTTATGTAATGGATGTATTCCTTTTTTAATTAATAGAGATAAGGTTTAATTTTTAATTTTTTTTATATCTTTAATTTAATATTATGTGAAATTTTATTTTTATATTTTAATAATATTTTTTATTTTAAATTATATATACAAAAAAAATTAAATAATAAAAAAATATTAAGATGTATTATCTAAAAATAAATTATAATTAAAAATATATAAACAATTAAAATATAATATACAACTAAATAAAAAAATGATGAAATGTTACATAGTATCCAAACCAAAAGATCCCCTTCAATTAACAACTCGTCCAATTCCAACTCCATCAGAAAATGAACTTCTCATAAAAGTATTATCATGTGGAATATGTTTAGGAGATTCTCATATAATAAATGGTGTATTCCCAATGGTAAAATACCCTCGTATCCCAGGTCATGAGGTAATAGGAAAAGTAGTAAAACTAGGTTCATCAATTAAAAATATAAAAGAAGGAACAATAATAGGAGTTCGTATGCCAGCAGGAATAGCATTTGATGGTGGTTTTGCTGAATATATGACAGTACCTCAAAATCAAATAACAATAATACCAGAAGGTATTAATCCAGTTGAAGCAGCACCTTTTCTTTGTGCTGGTGTCACAACATATGATGCTTTAAAACACTCAAATGCTGTTAAAGGTGATTTAGTTGGTATTGTTGGAATTGGTGGTCTTGGTCATTTAGCTATTCAATATGCAAATAAAATGGGTTTTAAAGTTGTTGGAATTTCTAGTAGTGATAATAAGAAAGATGTTAGTATGAAATTAGGTTGTGAATATTTTATTAATTATAGTAAAGATGATGTTAGTAAGGAATTATTAAAGTTAGGTGGTGCTAAAGTTATTTTGATTACAGCACCTGATGAGAAAATTGTTAATAAGTTAATTGATGGATTGACTTTTGAAGGGAGGATTATTATTGTTGCTGGAATGACAAAAAAAGTTGAAATTGATTTTCATAATATGTTAATGGGTAGGAAAAGTATTTATGCTTGGAGTTCTGCTTATCTTGAAAATGTTATTGAATGTATTAATTTTTCTATTAAAGAAAATATTAAACCTATTGTTGAGGTTTTTAAATTTGAGGATTTGATTAAAGGGTATGAAAAAATGGTTAAGGGAGAAGCTAGGTATAGAATTGTTGTTAAGATGGATGATTAATTTATTATAAAATTGAGTTTTTATTCTTTTTTTAATCTTTTATAATTTTAATTTTTGAATTTTATTTTTATATATGATATTAATCAAATATTATATTTCAGATGATTAATAAAATATATTGTTGAAATAATTAATTATATAACTAATAAATTTTTCAATATTTTCAATAATGTTATTTTGAAATTTACCTTATTTCATAAAATTTTTTTGTTGTTTGAAACAATTTAAACATATTTTATTAAAATAAAAAATATTATCTGATATATTTCAAAATGATAAAACAATAAAAAAACTATTGAATTATATTTTAATTTCATTTTAATAATTATTCCTTTATATCTTTTTTATATATTTTAATTTTTGATAAAAGATAATATATTCTTTATTCTTTTTAGTATTTTATTTTGATTTAAAAAAAATATTAAATATCAAACCAATATATATTTTGTTTGATTTATTAATAATTTTATTTTAAATAATAATATAGTTTATATTTAGAAATATAAATAATATTTTTAAATAAAATAAATTGCTAAAATTAATATTTTTACTTTGGTTCTTTTTTTATTTATATAAAATATAAAAATATTTCAATAAATTCTTTGATATCTGAAAAATTCAGAAAAAAATATAATAATTTTCAATTTATTCCATTTATTCAAAAAATTAAATATTTAATTAATGAACTTCCTAATAAAATATTAAATCAAATAATATAAAAAAATATATAACTACCTCAAATAAAAAAATAATAACTTAAAATCATGGACATGAAATTATTAGATAGTTATGGTCAAATAGACAACAACTTGGTATTTTTAAACGTAGAACAATTTGCATATATAGCAGGATCCCAAATTGTTGTAAGACCATTTAAAACAACAGAAAACTTCACAAACAAATACATAAGGTAAAATAAAAAATATCTAATACAAAAAAAAAAAAAAACTTTAAATTTAAAATAGTTCTGAAATTGGTCACTTCACAAAAATGGCATATAACCCAGTAACACATCTTTTAGTAACATCCGAAGTAACATATGGAATAGTTATAAAATTAAAATTTTATCATTATGAAATTGGAGAAGAAATAAAATCATTTGCAGAAAAAACAATAAAAGATGCATCATCAGTTACATACATTGACATATCAAGAGATGGTTCAAGAATAAGTGTAATTTTACCAGAACCATATAATTCAATGAAAATTTTTGATATTTTCCAATCTGCTGAAAATGCTTGGACTGTTAAAGAAATATTAGATATTCCTTTAGGTAATGTTAATATTACAAAATGTGCTTTTAATCCAATGAATAAAAATTATATTTTTTTAATGTATCCTAATCAATATTGTCTTATTTCATTAATTGATTCTTTTGATTCTAATTATGAATTAACTGAAAGAAGTGTTTCTACACAAACATTAGATGAATTTAAAGAAACTGAAGAAGAAAAATTAAAAAAAAGATATGAAATTTTTTCACTTCCTTCTAAAGAAACTTTTAAATTTGAAGATTTTACTTGGGATAGATATAATAGAATTTATTTAAGTGAAACATATCAATCTGATTCAGGTGATTTAAGTGGTGAATTACATTTTATTGATCCTATTAAATTAATGCAAATGCAAAAAGAAAAACCAGAATTAATTGGACAAGAACCAATTGAAAATGTAGAAGGATTATCATATGGTGTTACTGCAATGGTTCTTACTCAAAGATATTTAGTTTGTGCATTAAGTAATGGTAATATTGCTTTAGTTAATATGTATTTACCTGATAAAGATTTAAAAGAATATAAAAATACTTTAGGATCTTCTTATCAGAAATTAATTGTTGATAAGGAAATGATGGTTAATAAAGTTAATCAAACTATTGAATATATTATTTCTATGAAATATGATTTAGATTATAATAAAATTTTATGTAAAACTAGTGCTAATAATTTATATGTTTTATTTTTAAAAGGAGAAATTTTAGAAAAGAATATTGAAGATAAAGTTGATACTGAAGAACAAGGACATGAAATTGATAATTATGAAGAAGTAGAATTTCATCAAGGTCACATATTAGGAGTAAGAGAATTAGGTAAGACAACAGAATTAATATCAATATCAGATGAAGATAGAAAAGTAATATTTAGAGATTATGCAAAAAAAGAAATAATAGCTTCTCATATATTAGATTTTACTCCAACAGTTTTTGATGTAAATCCAGATGGTTCATTATTATTTATTGCAAGTTCAGAAGCAGTTTTTAGAATTTATGATATAACACATAGAACTTCATTAAGATTAGTTTATAGAATGAAATTTGAATATAAAAAATCAAGATATATTAATAGAATTATAATTCATCCTTTAATGAAATATATTATTTTTTATGAAAAAGGTGGTAGATATTTATATTTCTTATCTGGTGAAGTATCAAAGAAATTTACATTTTTAGGATTTTTAAAAGTACCAACAAAAATAATTGATGTTGCAATTAATAATGTACAAGGAGAAGATTTTTCAACAGATCCAATTACATTAGCATCAATATTAGTTTTAGTAAAGGGAATATTATTATTATATAATATATCAAAATTCTTTTATGATAATAAACAATGTTGGGAAATTCAAGATACAAAAGTAGATGATATTTTTGCAAATTTCCAATTATCATCAGAACCAAAAGCAAGAAAAGTAGATGGTGACTTAAATTATATTCTTAAAAATAGAACATCAAAGCCATTAAAATCAGTATGGTTAACAGGAGAAGATAGAATGTTTAGAGTATTCCCAATTCCAGTAGATAAATTAGATTCAGTTAAAGAAAGTAAAAAACCAATAGAAACACCAGAAGAAATTCAAGGACATGATTTACCTGTTACACATGGTTATTTATATAATGATAATTTTGTTATATCAACTGGAAAAGATGGTTATATTCAAGTAAGAAAAGATAAGAAATTAATTAAAAAATTTAGAAGTCATTCTTTTGCTTTAGGAGGTATTACTGATTTTCATTATTCTCCTAAGAGAAAGATTTTATTTACTTGTGGAAATGATGGTTCACTTTTTATTATTGGATTCGATTTTGATGTTGAATTACCTGAATCTGATCAAACTACTGATTTATCTAATCAAGTTGTTGAAACACTTGAAGCTATTGAACCTTTGGAAGATTCACTTTGTCCTAATTTTATTACTTATGTTTATGATCAACATCAAAATTTAATTAAAAAAGCTAAAACACAAAGTCAAACTGAATTAAAAACTTTATATGATGAAATTAAAGTAGAACAAAATAAATTATTTAATGAAAATTCAAAATTAGAAGAACATGAACAATTAAAAGAAAAAGATATGATAATTGATTTACAAAGAATTGATGAAGAATATAAAATAAATCAAAAAATTGCAGATGACTTAACAAAAACACGTTTTAGAGAATTATGTGAAATGGAATTACAAAAAAAAGTTTTATTTGAGAAGACATATAATCAAATGAGAGAAAAAGAAGAAGACAAAACAATAAATAACAACATTCGTTTAGTTTTTAATAGTACAGGAGATAGAGAATTACAAACATATGCATTACCAAATATAAGTGAAAAAAATAAAAATAGATTAAATTATGTAAAACAACAAAGACTTCTTCAAAAAATGGAAGAATATAAAAGAAGAAATGAAGGAACTGGTGAATTAATTGATCAAAAGCAAATAAGTTCAGGAACAGAACAATATATTTTAAATAGAACAACAGTAAAACCAACAATAATAGAACAAGAAGTAATATTAAATGAAGATGGTGAACAACAAACACGTGATGGTCAAAATCAAATGATATTAGAAGATAAAACAAGAAGTTCAGTTGCAAAATATAGACTTCAAAGAAATCCATATGAGGAAATAAATAAAAAAGGTGATGATGGTAGTGAACAAATATCAAAAGGTCCTGAAGAACAAATATATAAAGATGATTTACAAATGGAATATAGAACAATAATTGAATTAAAAGATCCACCTGATTTAGAATTTAAACCATTAAATGAAATATCAAGTTATTCTCTTTTATATTCACCATTTGAATTATATACAAATTCAAGAATAAGAAATCAAATTGTTTTATTACTTGATGTTATACATGAATTAAAGAGAACTTTCAATAGTGAATATTTAGTTTATATTAAAGAAAGAAATCAACTTTTAGAAAAATTTAATACTAATAAAGGAGCAATTGAAGCAATTAAAGAAATATTAACTGATATTCAAATTAAAGATTATTCTTATGCTATGAATCCACATGAAGATAATGAATGGATTGAAAAATTTGATGAAAGTGATGTTAAAGTTCCAAGATATTATTCAAAGGAAGAAAAAAGAAAAATGGCAGAAGAAGCAAAAGCTGAAGAAGAAAGATTAAAAGCTTTACAAGGTGATACTATGCAAATGAGAGGATTACATTTTATGATTAATACTAATGTTAAAAAAAAAACTGATAATGAAACAGAAAATGAATTAGTAAGAGAACCTTGGATGAATAAAAAAAGAGAAGAAATGACTGATGAACAAGTTAAAATATTTTTAGAATTTCAAAGAAAAGAAATGGAATTAAGAGAACAAAAAGAAAAGATAAGAAGTCAAAATTTAACTAAATTAAATTTCCATAAATCAGAAATTGAAAATAATCAAATTGATTTAGATATGAAATTTGCTAAAATTTTAAGAAAAAAACTTCATTATGATACATTAGTTGTTGAACAAGAAATTTATATTTTATCATTAATTCAATTACTTCAAAAAAGAGAAACAATTAAAAAACAAAAAGCAACATATGAAACTCAATTAAAAGAAAGTGAAGATTTAGAAAAAAAAGCAAAAGAAAGAAAAGAAAAATTTGAAAGTGCAAATGAAATGTTAAAAGTATATATTCCACCAGAAGATAAAGAAAAAGATAGACAAAAACCAATGGAAAGTCAATCAAAAGGTGCAAATGTAAATTTACAAACTGAAGAATATTTACGTTCTATTATAAATGATCCATATTATTTTTATGATAAACAAAGATTAGAAAATATAAGATTATTCGGTGATAAAGAATATAGAGAATTTCATATTAATCCTGATATTAAAAATCAAAATCAACAAATGGAATTAAAAAAATATTTTGATGAAAAATATTATTTTGATTATAAGAAAAAACAATTTGAAAGACATATTCAATTTTTAGATTCTGAATATTTAATATCATCAGATAAAGCAAAACAATTAAAAGCAATATATGATGAAATAATTAATAATATGGAAAAATTAAAATTAGATTATTCAATAATGATAAAATTAAGAAGAGGACAAGATGAAGTAACAGATGGTGCTTTTATGGAAAAAGCAAATGAAGAAGCTGAAAATAAAACATTAACAGAAGAAAATAATTCAGATAATGAAAATAGTCAAAGTATAGATGAAAATGGAGAAGAAGAAAATCAAGAAAATGTAGAAAATGAAGTAAATCCAGAAGTAAATGAATTAGAAGAACAACAAATGAATGTAATTAAATATACTTTAGGAGTTCCAGTTGAAAGTTCATTATTAGTTGATATTTCAAATATAAATGATTTAAATCAAAAATTACAAGGTTGTTATAATAAAAAAATGGCAGCTGAAAGAACAAATAAAGATCATACTCAAATGAAACAATATTTAACACTTGAAAATGAATTATTACAAGTATTAACAATGGATATTACATTAAAAATGAAATATTTAAAATTAACAAGAGTAACAAAAAAAATACAAGAAGTTGTAACTGGAAAAGAAGAAGTAAATCAACAACAAATTGCAAAATTATATGAAGATAAAAAGAGAAATTTAGAAGAAAATACTACAAAAAGAATTCAAACTCTCGATGCTAAATTAAAAGAAATTAATAGTGATATTAGAAAAAAAGTTGAAGAGAATACTGCATTTGAATATAAATTAAAGAATTTAAAAGAAGATGTTGAAAAAACTAAACAAATTATTAGATTAGATGCACAAATTGAAGGTGAAGAAGATCAATATGAAGTTGAAGAAGATAGTAAACAAATGGGAAAAAGTTCAAAAGGTCCTGCTAATAAATCTTTGGAAATTGCTGAAGTTAGTAAATTGAAAGCTATTGTTAAAAATTATTATGAAGAAATTGAATATTTAAGAGCTGAATTAGATAAATTAAGAGCTAGAACTTTCCCTTCTTTCTTACAAAAACCTGATAATGTTATTTATCCTGATGAGAAATAAATATATCATTTTTTTTTTTTTGGTTTTTTTAAAATATTCAGCTTTTAAAATTAAATGAAATTTATATTAATTTTTTTTATTTTTTTATTATATTAAAATAATCAATAAATTTAAAAATATATATTTATTGTGAATACAGGAAAAAAAACAAGAGTTAAAATGAATTATTATTACCTAAAATGAATAAATTTGTAAATTAAAAGTAGAATTAAATCATTCTTAGTAGTTACTCTTTTATTTTAATGATTGTTTTTACTTTAATTGCTTCTATTTTAAAAGGAATTAATAATAAAAAAAATTATTTTATTATATCAATTTTTTAGCATTTTTTGTATTATTATTCCAAATTTCTAAAAAATGAATTTCAATATATTTCAAAATTATTTATGTTAAAAAGAATAAATACAAAAAAATAAAAGGAGAAATAGCAAGAAAAAGCACTTTTCCAAAAAGAATTACGAAGAATTGAATATATAATTTTAGATAAAAACAGGAACTTTAACAAAAAAATTAATGAAATTTAAATTATTAATTACTGAAGTAGGGAATTTTTCTGATGAAAATATAAATTATAAAAAATTAATGTTAAACAATGAATGTAAAAAGTATAATTATATTTTAGGAGATTTAATTAAAAAAAAAGATATGTTTAATAATTCTTTAAAAATAAATAAGACGAAATAGAACAAAAATCATAAGAGATTCAATAAAATAAATTGCTTATGAATTTAATACTTTTATATAATGAAAATACAAATGAATATAATTAAAATATAAATGAATATAATTATCAGGTTTTAAGTCCAGATGAAATTACTTTATTTAAATTTGCTTCTTCTTTCTGAATAAAATTAAAATATCGTATGATGAACATAAGAATTTATTAAATTGAATTAATTTTGAAGACAATTATAAAATAATTGTAATATTCCCTTTTTCAAATAATAATTAAAAAATTAAATTAATTTATAAATCCCCATAATTATTTAAAATTATTATATAATTAAAAAAAATGTTATAAAAAAATGGACCAAAACTTTTTAGAACAATATAAAGAAAAACTCCAAAATCTGAAATACAAAAATATATCATATTACGATATTTATAAATTGATGAAGGATCAAAATATTACCAAATTATCCGATACTGAGCATATATCTTCATTTCAAGACACTTTTTTCATCCTAGAAACAGAAAACGATTTCCATTTATTTTATAAAACTCCAATAATATTTACATGTGATAATTCTGAGAAGATGACTATTTTTTCCACTTTAGAAATAGATGATTATATGAAAAAAAACTCAATTCTTTCTCTAATCCTTAAAACTTCTTCAGATGAGACTTTGATTGAAAACGACCCAGAACAGGAATTAAAAATTATTTATCCAAAAAATAAAAATTATTTTTATGCAATCAAAAGTAATAATATGCATTTTGAGTGTTTTGAAAGGAAAAATTTAATCACGAATGAGACAAAAGAATATGAATTAAAAGGACCCAAAGAGTTCTCAAAATTCTTTTTTGATTATTTTGAATACAATGACCCAGAAAAAATAAAAGATTTCATTTTATTTTTTTCCAAAGGAAGAAATAATTTTATTAGGGAATTAACATTATTTTTTTATGATGAGACCCAAAAATTTTTCAAATTTTGTGGGCCTTCATCGATTGGAAAATCAACAACATTAATTATATTTCGGAATATAATGAAAGGTGTAATTTATTTCAATTTTAAAGTTATTAATAAATTTGAAAAAGAAGGAAAACCATATAAACATATTATATATGATGAATTAAATCACCTTAAATTTTTTAATGATGAAGAAAAAAATAACTTTAATGCTGATTTAAACAATTTTTTTTTTAAAACTACAATAGAAGATTGTATTTTAGGATTATTTAAAAGTTTAAGCAAAATAACAGTGAGGAATATTATAATTTTTGACCAATTTAGGCCATATTACTTTCGAAAAAGCAGTTATAAAAAAATTGAGGAAATTGTTAAAAAATCCCAACTAAAATTAATTTTATCGAGCTCTATTAATGACAAAGATATTAAATATGAAATTATAAAAGCAATGAAGAAATCCAATAATTTGCCTTATAAGATTAGTATAAATATTGAAAATTATTATTTATATATCTTCGATTTACTTGATTTTGAAGACTTGAAAACTTTTTATGTAAATCAATATCAGTTTTCTGAAGAAGAGGTAAAAATAATAGAACAATTTAATTTTTATCCAAAATATATATATTTATTCAACAAAAATAAATTTAGTAAAGATACTCTCACTAAGATTGATAATCAAATCATTAATAAAATAAAAAACTTGTTCGATAATGAATTTTCTTTAGAAGTTATTGTGCGAATTATCTTAACTTTTTTGAATAAACAATTTAATTATTCTCATGAAAATATAAATATATTACATTGGATACCATTAAAATATTTTAATATTTATCGTAAAGGAGACAAATTTTATATTGATTATTCTTTCCCATATATTAAATCCTTATTCAATTCAATATCAGATAAATATAATATCAAAAATTATTTTGAAGATAAATTATATAATAAAGATACGTACGAAAAGTTCAAAGGTCCTTATTTCGAGAAATTTATTAAAATTAAAATAACAAATAATTGCAAAAAGTTTTTTGGTGCAGATATTACCCATTTTATCACTGTTGATAATCTAATGAATCTTGAAGAATTGGACAATCAATATAATGATATAATTAAATTGATTGATAATATAAACAATAAAATTGATAAAAAAGAATTGATTAAAGATGTGAAAAATAAAATTGATAAAAATGAATTGATTACTTACCAACAATTCATTCAAAATAAAATTGAGCTTATTAACAAAAAGCTTAAAGAATTTAATATTGAGCCAAATGAAAATAGTATTGAATTTTATTTTAAAGCTTCTTTGAAAGAAGAATTAGAGAAATATACAAAAATTATTACAAATAAAGATAAAAGGAATTTGGGAAGGCTTAAAAAATTAGTCAAAAAAACCGATTATTCAGATGATTTCAAAAATGGAGGAATATTAATAGACCAAAGGCAAGTGAATGGTAGATGTATAGATAGCGTATTTTTATCAGGTCATATTGATAATAAACGACTAATTTGTTTACAAATGAAGTTTTATATGCCTGATACTAATCTTTCAACCGAATTTACTAGAAATACAACAAAATCTAATTTAAGAAAAAGTTGCCAAAAATTATTGGCCAATGCTTTTTTACAATTTGGAATTACTATAAAAGAATGGTATTATTTTTTTATTTTTCATTATAATCAAACAGAAAATCAATATAATGTTCATTTAGTAAATATGTGCCAAAAAAACGATTTAGATTATATTTTCTTTGACCCTATATTGAAATCATTTTACAATAAAAATTTTGAAAAAATACAAACATTACCATTTAACTACTTCTCTAATTTTGATTTTGAAGCTCTTGAAGATAATCCTTTTAGTATGTTCAATGAAACTCTTGATTATCAATATCTTTTCAAAAAGAGAAACAAAGAAAAGGAATTAACAAAATCAATTATTTCTGATAATACTTTTAATGATATAGTTAATAAATGGGAAAAAAGTTATAATTTATCTTTTAGTAATTTTTTTATGAAAATAAAGGAGAATTTTCCTTCAATAAAGAATATAAAAATAGTTTCATTACTCAAAATGAATAAAAGGGAATTTCCTTCATTAAAAAAAGGATATGGGTTTATTTTTCTTGATAATGAAAAAAAAAATTTAATTCTTTATGCTAATTTGAAAGATGGAAATATTACTGTATTCAGAGTCAATAATAATGAGGAAATTATTCCTATACAAATTGGTAAATTTATCTATTCAAAAATTAATTTAGAATATTTCGTAATAAAATTATATTAAATTTTAATTTTAATATTGTAAGTTTTGTTTTTTTATGAAAATAATTTATAAAAAACAATTAATTTGATATATTAACTTCCCATTCTTTTAATTTCAATTCTTTTCAAATTTATATTTTTATAAAGAATATAAATATAATTAGTTCCTCTTTTTTTTCTTTATTAAAATCATTTAATTTTTATCCTGTATTATTAAATTCAACCTATAATAAATAATTATAATAATTTTTGTAATTCAATAAAATTTTTTTCAAAAATAATATTAATCCTGTATAATGAAGGGGAAAATTGTTCTTAGAGATTGACTCTGTATTTAATTTTAAAAGATATAGAAGCAATAAAGAACAAAATAAAAGAAGATGAGATATTAAATGAAAAGAAACATATAATTGATATTCATTTAGGAGATATATTTGAAATGAATAAAGGAGAAAGAGTTCTGTGATTTATTAATTCTTTATAGTAATGATAAAAATATTTATTAAAATAGTTCAATTAAATGGAGAAATTGATTGAAAATAAGAAAGCAATTATCAATTTTTCAAAATTTTTTATGGAAAAAAATGATAAAAATTCCAAATTTAAATAATTTTAACTGAAAAATGCAATTTTATTATTGAACTCCTTCAAAAATAATATATGAATTTAATGAAGAATTAGGAATAAATAAATATATTATTTAAATAATGATTTTTTTTATTTTTTTTATTTTTTTAAAATAAAAAATTATTTTCATTCAGAAAAAAAAAGAGATATTTTCATTCTTACATTTATTGAAATTAAATTATAAAATTGCATAAATTTATATTTAAAATTTTAAAATACATAATATAATATTATAAATAAAAATCAATAACTAATTCATAAAATAGAAAAATATTCTATTTCTTTTTTTTAAAAATAAAAAATATAAATATTATCAAAATTTAAATTAAATCATTCCAAAAAAAATAATGGATGGAGATTTATCATTTGAAAAAAAAAATATAGATTTATCTACACCACAAAACACAGATCATATATCAAATGAGCCTCAAGAAATAAAAGAACCATCACAAAAATCATCATCAGTAGGTGGAATATTTTCACATGCAAAAAGAGAAAATTCATTAGGTGATATTGAAATACAAATAGATAATAAAAAAGTAAATCAAAATGTAAGTATAAGTTCTCAAACTGAATTAGAAAAAAAGAAAAAAAAACAAAAATTATGTAGAGAAAGACTTCAAGAAACTTGTATAAAAAAAATAAAAATAGAAAAAAATATAAAAGTCTTTTTCTTATTATTTGTTATTGGTTTTGTAATTTTATTTTTTAGTATTTTTTATATTCCACTTATTTTTATAGCACCTTCAAAATTTTCAATGTGTATTTCAATAGGTGGAATATTAATTTTATTTAGTTTTTTATTTTATTATGGAACAAATCAATTTTTTATTAAAATATTTTCTGGAAGTAGATTTTGGATTAGTATAATATATGTTTTTTCAATTATTATTGGTACATTTGTTTCATATAAAAAATATTATTTATTCTCTTTAGCTTGTTGTGGAATGGAAGTTTTAACTCTTTTATTTTTTATAGGTAATTTTCTTCCTGGATGTAATTGTGCTAATAAAATTATTCAAAAAATCTTTCCTTTTATGAAAAATGAAAAAAACAATGAAAATGATACCATTCAACAATAATTAATTTTTTTAAATAATTAATTATTTATATGATATATTTTTTTTATAAAATTTTTTTTATTTCAAAAATATTAACATTTCGTCATTTTTCATTATTTAAAAAAAAAATAATATTATTTTAGATTAAATAATGGAGGATATCCAAATACCAAATTCTATTATATTAAATAATAATTCAATAAAAATAGATGAAAGAGACAAAAAGAATAATATGAATAATACATTTCAAAATAAATTAAAAGAAAATAAAAAAATAAATATAAATGAATATTCAAATGAAAATAATATTTTTCTTTTAAAAGATAATCAAATAAATAATTCATCATCATCAGATGAAGAAGAAATAAATTATCCCAAATCAGATTTTAAAGATTTTTTTACAGATTTAAAAAATACATCAGTTAATATTAATAAAATAAATAAAAATCAAATTAATAAAAATAATAATTGGAATCAATCATTTTTCGATAATTCATTAAGTACAAATGCAGATTCTGGTTTTTTAAATAAATCATCTTCTTTTTATCAAAATAATTCAATGAATAATATTAATTATGCAATTTCATATCAAATTCAACAAAATCAAATATTAGAACAACAAAAAATTTTACAACAACAACAAAAAATAATTGAACAACAGCAAAAATTAATTAACAAACAATTAAAAGAAAATAAAAAAATTGAAAAAAACGAAAAATTAAATTTAACTATAAATATTTATAATATTTTAAATAAACAAGATACAAGAACAACAATAATGATTAAAAATATTCCTAATAAATTTACTAGGGAAATGTTAATAAGTATTATAGATTATAATTTTAAAGGATGTTATGATTTATTAATATTTCCCCAAGATGCAAATAAATGTAAAAATTTTGGATACGGTTTTATTAATTTTATACATACTTTTTATATTCCGTATTTCTATTTTTTATTTAATCAAAATTCTTGGTCTGGAACTAATTCACAAAAAATTTGTGAATTAAGTTATTCTAAAATTCAAGGTAAAAATCAATTACATAAACATTATCCAAATAAAATTATTTTTGTAAATATTGATGGTGAAAACTTAAAAAATAATCCAAATCCAAAGGTTTTTATATTACCTAATATATATAAACAAATGTTTGTATCTATTTATCCTAATTTTATATTAGTTAATCAAAATGAATTATTTTTTTCATTTTTATTGCTTTAAAAAAAGATTCCTAATTTTGTTCAATAAAAATATAATTTTAGAACTTTTAAGGAGTTTATTTTATAAATCAATTAACTCTTTATAGATTTAAAAAAATAAAATAAATAATAAAAAATAAAAATGTAAATTACTTTTTATTAAGGGTAAAATTTTTTAAAATATAAACTATTATTTAATGTTAATATTAGATTTAAACTTTTGAATATTAATTAATACATTTTACAAACTGAACAAGTAAAACTATTTTTCTTTTTTTTAATTTCTTCAGCTTGTTCAATAGAAATTCCTTCACATTCAATATGATACCAATTTAGACATTTATTACAATATACTTTATATGAATCATTTTCATTTTTATACACTTTTAAACAAATAGGACAATATTTCTTTAATTTATAATTTTTCCAACAATCTTCACAAGTTCTAAAACCTTTAATTAACATTTGCATATCATTAGTATTAATAGGAGACATTGGATTTAAAATTTTTTGACAATTTTTACAACAAATACAATCAATACAATAATTTTTTCCATTTATATTATGAAATTGATAACAATTATGATGAAAAGACCTAAAACAAGTAGCACATTTAATTAAAGGATTATTTATATTATTATAATCTTGATTTCCACATTTAGAACATCTTTCACATTGAGGACAATACCAAGAATTAAATCTAGTAACTAATTTTAAATTCATAGCTGGATTAATACAATAAGGATGATAATATTTATGACAATTTGAACATTGTACAAAATCATTTTTTTTTCCTGATTTATTACATTTTGAACAAGCATCATTATTTGTTTTTGGTTGGATTATATTTGTAGAAAATAATTCATTTGATTTATTTGAATTTTGAGAATGAATAACTTGAAATTTATGATCTTTATTTTCTATTTTAAATGGTGGAATTAAATTATTTGAATTATGATACATATAAGTTGTTGATGGTGTTTCGTCTCTTGGATAATTATCATATCTTAAATCATTTGCTCCTGCAAAATATTTTTTTGAACATGAAAAACATAATAAAACATAATCTCCATTTTCATTTTTCCATCCTTTATGAAAATTATCTCCATATAAACTTATACCACACTTTTCACATACTTTTTTATCTTCGTTTATTTTTTTTTCTACTTCTTTGTAATCTTTATATAATAAAATATTATCATTTATTCTATTATTATATGCGTACATATTTTTAAAATTTGTACCTTTTATTTCTTCTGAAATTAAAGAATTTTCTATCATTATTTTTTTATTTTTTAAATCTTGTTCATTATTTTTCTTTATTGATATTTTTTCTCCTGAAATATCAATATCAATATCACCATTATATAAATCATTTATAAAATTTGATAAAGATGAATCAAATTTATTTGAACCAAATTTACAAAAACATTTTTTTTTCTTTGTATAAATACAAGAAGTATGAAATGTTGGAAAAAATTTTTTATTTTTTCTCTTTTGTGTTATATTATCAAAATTTGAATCTGTATCACCAAGATATCCTGTATTATTTCTATAATATCTTGTAAAGTATTCTGTATATCCCATATTATTAAACATTTTTTTAAAAATTATATAAAAATTTTATTTAATTTTAATTAAAAAATTATTTGGTAAAAATTTACTACCTTAACAATAATAAGTTTAAAATAGATATTAAAAATTATTTTTTTTTTTTAATCATCATCATCAATTCCATATTCATCATCACCATCTGCATCATCTAAATCATCATTTATTAAATTATTTTGATCATTATTTCTATTTCCTTTTATTCTATAATTTAATTCTTTTGATGATAAACTACTATGTATATCAAAATGTTTATTCTGATTTTTCAAATTATCATTTTCACTTTCGTTATTATGTTTATTTTCACTTTCATTATTATCATCATTTTCACTATTTTTATTTTCATTTTCTTTCTCACTTTCATAATGATCTTCATGTTCATTATTTTTTTTAATTTTTTCATTATCATTTTCACTTTCATTATTTTCATTTTTATTATTTTGTTCATTATCTTCATTTATATGTTTTATATTTTCATTATTTTCAGTTTCATTATTTTGTTCATTATCTTCATTTTCATTATTTTCATTATTTTCATTTTCATTATTTTCATTATTTTCATTTTCATTATTTTCTCCTTCATTTTCATTATTTTCACCTTCATTATTCTCACCTTCATTTTCATTAATTTCATTAAAATTATTATTCATTTCATTTTCATTATCATTTTGATCATTACTTTCATTAAGTTGATCTTCAAATTCAGATTCATCCATATCAACTTCTCTATTTTCATCATTTTGATAATTTTGATAATCTCTAAAAAGATTTTCTCCATCAATTTTATTATTTTGATATAAATTAGTATTTTGGAAATTAGGAATTAATCTTTTATCTTCTTTTTCTTTATCTTTGTTTTTATCCTTTTTTTTCTTATTTTCTTTATTTAATTTTTTCATTTTCATTTTTCTTTTATAACTTATTTCTTCTTCTTCATTATTTGAATCAATTGATATACTACCAAAATCACTTGATTGAGAACCTTTATTTAATCCTCTTGTTCTATCACTTTCTGTTTGTATACTTTGTGGATTTGATTCATCAATATTTTCATTATCAGTATCTTTATTTCTATATTTTCTTCTATAACTATCTGAACTTTCTTTTTCTTCTTCTTCTTCATTTTCTTCATTTTTTTCATCTTCTTCATTTTCTTCTTTCTTTTCTTCTTCATTTTCTTCTTTCTTTTCTTCTTCATTTTCTTCTTTTTTTTCTTCTTCATTTTCTTCTTTCTTTTCTTCTTCATTTTCTTTTTCTTCTTCTGAATTTATTAAAAGTTCATCTTCAATTTTAATATCTTTTAAATTCAAATAATTTAAATTATATAAAGAATATAATGTTTTAGAATCTTTTTTTCTTAATTTCATTATTCTAATTAATTCCCAAAAATCTTGGTCATTATTTTTAATTTTTTCTCGATTACATATTTCATAATATATATGAGTAAAATAATAATAAGGAACAATACCTTTTTTTTGATAATCATATATTTCACATTTACTAATTAATTGTTTGATAAACTTTTTTATACTAATATTATTATTTAATTCAATTTTATTTTGAAATATTTTTATAAAATTATCTTTTAATTTTTCAAAATCAAATCCTTGATGAGATTTTGATAAAGAGAGCATAAATCTTTCAATTAATGAATTATCATTTATTTTAAATAATTTACAAATTTGGAAAAAAATAATAGATTTATTATTTTCATTTGAATCAAATTGATTTTCAATATCTCTATTTCTTAAATTTAATGCTTTATAAGTTAATAAAAGTAATTTTTGAATATCATTATATTCTTGTTGTGATAAAAATGAAAATGTTTTAAAAATAAAATTAGTTAAAGCATAATCATATTCAGATAATATTTGAAAATTATTTATTTCTGTCGTTAATTCATTAAATTTATTATCATTTTCTTTTATTTGACCAAATAATTCTATATTAATATTATTCTCAATTTCATTTTCATTATTTATTCCATTTTCTTTTTTATTATCTTTTATATTTTCAACTTCAAATTGAGAAGATTCAATTTGTAAATTATCAATTATAAATTGATTATTTCCTTTAAAATTATTTATATCATCATTAAATTCATTCCCATTTTCTAATAAATTTTCAAATTCTTTTATTATTTCTTTTCCTTGTACTGTTTCTGATATTTGTCTATCTGTTTCTAAATCTAATTTTTTTTCTATTTTTGATATTTCTAAATATTCATTTTCTTGTTTTAGGAGATTATCTGAAAATAATTTATTTTTATTTATTAATTCATTTTTTATTTTTTTCAATTCTTCTTTTTCCTTTTTCAATTTTTCTTTTTCTTTTAATTCTTTAATATATTTATTATTAACTTCATCTAATTTTTTTTTTAAATTTTGAATTTCTTCCTTTAATTTATTTATTATTTCTTCTTTTTCATTTAATTTATTATTATTATTTAAATCAAATGGATTTACTTTTAATTCTTTATTATTTTCAATTATATTTTTCATTTTTTGTAATTCACCTTTTAAAATATCATTTTCAACTTTAAATTCATTTAATTTACTTATATCTTTAGATTTTCTTAAACTTTCAATTTCATTAATTTTATCTTCAATTAATTTATTTTGTTCAGTAATTTTTTTTTTCAAAGTAACAATAATTTGTAATTGTTTTGGAATATTATTTTCTTTATTATAAATAAAAGAATTTTCTTTATTTGAAGTAAAACTTTTATTACTTTTATTTCTTTTTAAAGTAATATCAGGAAGTGGGCTTTCACTTAATGAATAATCTTTATTTTTTGAATATATACTATAATGAGATGTATTAATTACATCTTTAACTCTTATTTTTTTTGGTTTTGGTGTTGTACTTCTATTTTGATATAATGCATTTTTTATTTTAGTTAATTTTATTTTAGAATGAATTTGAGTTTTATTTATTCTTTGACTTTGTTTTTTTGGGGATGGATTTTTAATTGTTTCTATTTTCTTTTTATTTTTTATTTTATTTTGCTTTAAATAAATTGGTGTAAATCCCATATTATTATAATTGTTATATGGTTTTTTTATTTTTTGGTCTTTTGAATATATTTTTATTTTTGCATTTGAGGAATCAGACATTAGATTATTATTTTAAATTAATCAGATGAATTTTTATTAATTTGTTTAATTATTTCTTTTATTAATTTTTTTAAGTAACTTTATTTTTTATTTAATGTTTAATAAATATGAACTTTATGAATATTTACAATAATAATATATAAAAAAAATGATTAAAAATATCAGATTCCTTATTTACTACTATAAACATTGAAGGTTTAAAAAAATTTTCTTTATATATTTAATATAATTTAAAATTATACAAATAAAGACATAAAAATATAATTACAAATCAATTAAACATTATTATAAAATTAATCATTTGTTTGAATAATGTTATTTTTTTGTTTTTTAATAGTTGAATTATCTTCAACAATAAATACTTCTTTATCACAAATCACTATTACTTTATTTGTTTTTAATTCTTTACATTCATGTTGAATATAAAAATCACTATTATCTTTATATTCTGCTATTATTTGTTCTATAATATCATTATCTTCTTTAAAAATTGTTTCATTTTTATACATTTTATTAAATACTTCTTGCTCAAATTGAGATACGCTCATAACTTTTCTTAAATTATTTGTTTATTATTTATAAATATGAATTAATAAAAAAATGGACCTATTAATTTATTATTTTTCCTTAATTCTGATATATTGAAATAATTTTGAACTATTTTATTTTTAACTTTATTGAATTTTCATTTTAAGAAATAATTTTTGAAAAAACATGATTTTATATTTTAAATTTAATTTCCTTCTTTATTCTCTAAAATAAAAGTTAATTATAATAAAAAGTTTAAATAGCAATTTTTATTGGTTTTTAATATTATATATAATAGTGATTGATTGAATAAATCATTACTCAAAAATTAATTTATAAATAACTTTTGATTTCTTAAAAATTGAAAAATATTTTAAATAATATATTAAGATTTTATTATCTAAAAAAATTATAATTAATTATAAAATTATAAAAAAATAGTTTTCAATTTATTTGAAAATAATATTATCATCCAAGTAATAAATACAAAAAATCACAAACAAAATTTTTTTACTTTCCATTTATAAATAAATTATAATCATAATACTCAAAATTCTTTTCATTAATTTTTTTCTCCTCTCCACATACAATACAATTTTTAACATAATCTCTACATTTAACAACTTTAATTCTCATATCAAAACCATCAAAAATAATCATTTTCTTTTTTAAAACTTGTTCATTAAAACCACAAATTAACTTAATACATTCATTAGCTTGCATAACACCAATAATTCCAGGAAGAGTTCCAATTACTCCAACTTCAGAAGCTTTTTTAACATTTTCAATAATTGGAGCTTTTGGATATAAACAACGATAACATGGTAATTTATTACCTTCAGTGTCACATACATAAACACTTAATTGACCATCCCAACGAACTGTTGATCCTGATATTAATGGTTTATTTAATATTACACATATATCATTTATTAAATAACGAGTTTTTGGATTGTCACAACAATCTATTATTATATCATAATTTCTAAATATTGATATTCCATTTTTTTGATTTAATTCTTCTTTGTAAATTTCTACTTTTATATTTGGGTTAAATTCTTCAATAAAATATTTTGCTGATTCTGCTTTGTTTATTCCTTTATTTTTTAATTTGTGTATTACTTGACGATGAAGATTTGATTCATCTACTATATCATTATCTATTATTCCTATTGTTCCTATCCCTGCTCCTGATAAATATATTATACATGGTGATCCTAAACCTCCTGCTCCTATTATTAATACTTTTGATTTTTTTAGTTTTAGTTGAGTTTCTATTGACATTTCTGATAAAAGGATTTGGCGACTGTATCTCTTTTCTTCTTCTTGAGTTAGGGTTATTTCTGAGTTTGAATTTAATTCATTATCTTTATTCATTTTTTTTTGGAATTAATATTTTAAATATTTTATTTATTATTTAATTTAAATTTTTTATTTTGAGATTTATAATTTTCTATATAGAATGTATTTATAATAATTATAAAAATGGATGATAATAATAAAAAAGATCATGAAAATGTAGGAATGAAATTATCAGACTTCAAAATATTAAAAGAATTAGGAAAAGGTTCATATGGAAAAGTGTATACAGTACGGTCATATATAGATGATAATGAATATGTTATGAAAAAAATGGAATTAAATCATTTAAAACCAAAACAACAAAGAGAATGTTATCGTGAAGTATCAATATTAAAAAAAGTAAACCACCCAAATATAATAAAATACTATTCATCATTTTTAGAACAAGAAAACTTATATATTATAATGGAATATGCTGAAAATGGTGATTTATTTTCATTAATAAAACATTATAAACGTCATAAAAAATTATTTGAAGAATTTGATATATGGAGAATAGCATCAGAAATCCTAAATGGATTACATTATTTACATACTCATAATATAATTCATAGAGATATAAAATGTTTAAATTTATTCATAACAAAAGATAAACATGTTAAAATAGGTGATTTAGGAGTATCAACAATAGTTTCAAGTATAAATGCTCTTCATTGTACAAGAGTAGGAACTCCATTATATTTAAGTCCTGAATTAGTAAAACAAATACCATATGATTATAAAGTTGATATGTGGTCATTTGGTTGTTCATTATATCATTTATGTATGTTAGATCCTCCTTTCACTGGAGATAATTTAATTGCTCTTGGTAATAGTATTGTTAAAGGAACTCCTAAACCTATTCCTAGTCAATATTCTACTGATTTAGTTTTATTTATTGATAGATTACTTAGTAAAAAACCTGAAAGGAGACCAAGTGCTAAAGAAGCTATTGGAATGATTCCAAAGGATATTATGGAAAAGATTAAGGAAGCTAATAGAAATAAAGTTGAAATTAAGAATAGACCTTTTTCATCAGTTGGAAATAGGATTATTACTATTAACAAAGAAGAGATTAAGAAAATTGGAGAGAAAATTATAGATGAGAAAAAAGAAAGTGAAAAGGAAAAAAAAAATAATCAAAAAAATAATGAAAAGGAAAAAGAAAAAGAAAAGGAAAATGAAAAAGAAAAATCTGTTAAAAATGATGATGATATTAATATAAAAGAAGATAAAAATAAAAATGTAAATGAAATTAAGAAATTGGAAATTATTAATGTTAAAAATGGAAGAAATATTCCTGATTTATTTAGAGATAATATTACTTTTAATAATAGAATTAAAACTGAAATTAATATTGAAAAAAATAATGGATATTCTCCAAGAGTAAAAGACAATTCAAATTTCAATAAAGGGAATAATCAATTTTCAAAATTAAATTTTATTCCAAATATCAATCATAATAAAAATAAATTTAGTTTACCTTTCGCAAATAAAATTATAGGTAATCATAAACCAGAAAAATCAGTAAAAATTTTTGCAAATGATTTTAAAGAAGAATTAAAAGAACTTCAAAAAGAAAAAAATAAAAAATCAATAATTGAAGCAATAGAAAAGAAAAAAGAACCAAAAAAAGAAGATGAAAATATTAAAAATGACAATAAAATAGAATTAATAAATATTAACTCAAATAACATAAATATAATAAATATAGAGAAAAAAAAAGAAGAAAACCAAAAATCATTAACAGAAGAGAAAATACAAACAAAGAAAAAATTAGAATCATTAAAAGAAAAAATAGAAGAAAGAAAAGAAAATATAGAAGAAAAAAAAGAAAAAGATCCATTTGAAATAAATCTTCCAAATTTAAGAGAAGTAAATCAAAATTTTGAAGAACAAAATCAAAATATAAACATAAATAATTTTAAAAGAATTTTATCATCAAAAAAACCAAGATTAAGAGCAAATAGACCATATACAGCAAATAATAGAATATTAAATCAACACATAAATAAAAATCCAAATACATTTAGACCAATGACAGGAATTAAACAAAATAATATTAATAATAATATAATTAATATAAATATTAATTTCTTTAATATTGATATGAATAGAAAATTCTTATCTCCAAATTTAGATATTTTTAAAGAAGATGATAATAATAAATTTGATATTTCTATTGTAAATAATGCTATCAAAAGACCTCATAGTCATATTAACTTAAGGAAAATTACTGGAAATGCTAATGAATTCTTTTTTAATAAAATTATTAAAACTTTAGAAGAAGCAAATGGTAAGAGAAAATTAACAATAAAAGATGTTGATTGAAGTTAAAATTTTTTATATATTTTTTTAAAAAATATCTTTTTATGGAATTATAATAATATTTAATAAATATTTTTTGTATTTTTAGAGTATAAATATTCTTTTATATAATTTAATTTTATATAGAAATTTTAAATGGAAAAAATAAGTAAAGAAACAAATGATTGTCATAGAGAAATATTAAATATTGCAACTAAACTTTATAACACAACATCAAAGAATTTAAATGAAAGTTATTATAAAGGAAGAAAAGATTCATATGAAGAAATTTTAAACTGGATTTTAAATAATTGTAAAAATGAAAGATATATAAATCCAAATAATTTCAATAATCTTTTAATTGAAAAAATAGCAAAAGTGAAAATATCATTAAAAGAAGATGATGATATTGAAAATATAGTAAATACTGATAAAAAAGAAAAAAAGAAATTTCATAATAAGAATTGTTATAATATTTCAAGTCAAAATAATCCAATATCAAATGAATATAATATTTTTCCAACTTCTGCTGCAAGTGTTTTGTATAATAATAAAAACAATTTTCATTTTTCATCAAATAATACTTTTACTCAAATTAATAATAATAATGAAGAAGATATTTCAATGAGTAATTCAAGTCCTAATTCTTATTCTCCTAACTATAATTTTTTAAAGAGAAAAAAAAATTAAAAATTCATTTAAGAAAAATATGATTAAATTTAGTTATAAATTATATATTATATTCTTTTATAATTATAAATTATTAAAAAAAATTAAAAAATGTATTAAACACCTTAAATATTCCTATACATCCATAATATTAATAAAAATAAATTAAAAAACTAAAAAATTTAAATTAAATAAACTTCCTTAGAAATTTTCTTATTTCTTTTTTTCTTTTTTCTCTTAAAGCAAAGTAAACTAATAGTTAAAAAAAGAATAAAACTAATAACAATTAATCCAACAGCAACAACTAAAATAATTCTTCCTTCAAGTGGTGGTTGACAATATTGCATAATTCTTTCTTCACTCCAAGCTTCTCTTAAAACAGCATTTTTAAATTCAACAAAAGAAATATTTAAAGCAATTTCATCATCAATATAATATTCAACATAATAATCATCAATATCAGTTTGATTAACATTATCACTTTTATGTAATTCAATATAAATATTAGAAGCAAATCCAGTATATTGAATTCTAGTACCAAATAAACTTTTCATAAATAATTGAAAAGGTGCAAGTGTCATATCATGACCAGAATACATTACAAATTTAGGTTCATCATATGAAAATGTTTTTTTATGACTCATATCTTTTTTTATTCTTGATTCCATCCATTTTATTATTTTTCTAAATGATGGACTTGCTGCTAATTCACCCATTTCTTCATTACATTCTGCATGAAATAAAAATAAATTTTTCATTTCTACACTTAAATCATAATATTTTCTTAAATCAATACCTACTTTTTCTAATGATGACATATCTCTATTATTATCATAATCAGTTAAAAATACATCAGCCATAAAAAAAACATTATAATAATCATATAAAAAATCAGTATTATTTTGATGGAAATATTCCATTAATTCTTTACCATAAGTTGCATTTAATTTATTAAAAAAATCTTTAACTTCATCTGAATTTCTTAATTCTTCTTTAACTGTTCTTAAAGGAGGACAAGCAGCTTCTTTTAATAATAAATGATTCATTTCTTGTTGATTAAATAAATGAATAGGAATAATTTGAACTCTTTCAGGTAAAGCATTTTCACCTAATTTTTTAATTTCTTCTTCCATTGCAGGAGTAATTGGATTAGGAGGAACAGCTTGTGTTTTTTCTTTTTCTTTAATACCAACTCCAGTAAAAGGAGGAAACATTCCTTGTAATTGTGCTTGAGCTGACATAACAGTACGTGACATATCAGTTGAAAAAACTAAAAGTTCTTTTGGGTCAAATAAACCTGAAAGTAATTTTTTATATTTATAACGATTACGTACTCCTAATATATATTCCATACGCATTCCTATATCTGTAAGTTCACCATTGTTATCCCATACTATTCCATACATATCTGTTAAATCACGAACTTCTACTGGATTTATTAAACCAAAACCTGGACCACGAGCTCCGTGACGAAAATGTTCAAACACAAAGATTATTTCTGTATGGATTGTATGGAGAAGGAAGAAAACCAGAAGATGCATTTTTTTTAAGTAAATTATTTCTTTTATTTTTTATTTTTTTATTTTTTTTTATTTTTTTTATGTATTGTTTTATGTTTTTTTTTTATTCAAAATTTAAAAAATTAATATTATATACCTTGGAATTTGATATAAAAGCTAAATATGATTAATAATATTATATTAATCTAAATTATTTATGTCAACTCAAGAAGAGGAAAAGAAATTTCCCTTAACTCAAACAGAAGCAGAAATGAGAAAATCACTCTTAACAAAAGAAGATGGAACTTACAATGTGAGATATAATTTAACATTAACTACAAGGAGAGAAACAGATAAATCAAAAGAAGAAAAACATGATTATGAAGGAAATCTAGAATGTCATTTTCTTTATTTCCCAAAATCAGATATTAAAGACCCAAATCTTTTCCTAAATTTTGTTGGAGAAATTCATGAATTAAAAATAAATGGAAATAAAGTTCAAAGTTATAAATATGAACAACATAGATTATATTTAAATTTAGATATGCTTAAAGCAAATGAAAATAATATAGTTAATGTTATCTTTTCAGGAGATTATAATCATAATGGAGTAGGATTACATCATTATACAGATCCAGCAGATAAAAAAGAATATTTATATACTCAATTTGAACCATATGATTGTAATAGATTATTCCCTTGTTTTGATCAACCAAATATAAAAGCAGTTCTTGACTTAAAAGTAATAGCACCAAAAGAATGGATAGTATTATCAAATGCATTTGAAAAAGAAATTTTTGATTATGTTGATGAAAAATCAATAGAAAAATTCAATTTATCTCAAGAAGCAGTAAAACATTTAGTTGTTGATCATGGAATAAAAGATAAAAAATATCACATTTACACATTTAATGAAACTCCAAAAATTTCAACGTATTTATATGCATTATGTGAAGGACCATATTATTGTATTGAAAATAAAAAATATGAATATAATGTTCCTCTTCGTCTTTTTATGAGAGAAAGTTTAAAAAATTATGGTGAACCAGATGAAATATTTAGAGTAACAATAGCAGGAATGAAATTTTATGGTGAATATTTTGGAATTCCATTTCAATTTGCAAAATATGATCAAATTTTCTGTCCAGAATATAATATGGGAGCAATGGAAAATGTAGGTTTAATAACATTAAATGAATTTTATTGTTGGAAAGATACTCCAACTCAAAGAAGAAGAACAGGTTTTGCAATAACAGTCCTTCATGAATTAGCACATATGTGGTTTGGTGATTTAGTAACAATGAATTGGTGGAATGATTTATGGTTAAATGAATCATTTGCAACATTTATTTCTCATTTATGTATGGCAAATTCACCTGATTTAAATAAGGAATATAATACTTCATGGGTTTTATTTGGTGATTATAAAGGAGGTGCTTATTCTGCTGATCAATTACCTACTACTCATCCTGTTATGAGTGAAGTTAAAGATACTGATGTTGCTGAAACTGATTTTGATATGATTGTTTATGAGAAAGGTTCTTCTATGGTTAAACAAATGTATTATTATATTGGAGATGAGGCATTTTCTAAAGGATTAAAAAGCTATTTTCAACAATATAAATGGGGAAATACTATTTTTGATAATTTTATTGATAAAATGATTGAAGCTGCTGGTGATAAATTAAAAGATTTAAAAGAATTATGTCATAAATGGTTACAAAAAGCTGGATTAAATGAAATTTCACTTGATATGGAAAGTGATCCTAATACTAAATTAATTACTAAATTTGTAGTTAAACAAAAACCTTGTTTAGAATCTCATCCTAATTTACAAAATCATATGGTTGACTTTTTATTTATTTATGATTTTAGTGATAATACTAAAAATAAAGTTTTTGAAAGAATGTTTATTGAAGAAAAACCAGAAACTGTTTTTGATTTTTCAAAAGAATTAGAACCAAAAATGGTATTTTTAAATTATAATGATTGGGGATATATGAAATTATCTTTTGATAGAAAAACACTTGATGGAATTAAAGAAGGATTTTCTGAATATAAAGATCCACTTACTAAACAATTAGTTCAAAGAGCATTATATGATCAATGTAGAGATGCTAAAATTTCTCCAATTGAATATTTAGATATAATATTTAAATTAATTAAAAAAGAAAAAGATGATAATAATTTAATGTCATTATTAAGACATTGTCATGCTACAATTAGAGATTTTCTTCCTTTAAATAAAGTTGTTGAATATAAGAAAAAATACTTCCATTTAATGTTAGAAACTTTCCATGATGAATTATCAAAAATTCACTTTAGTAAAGATATTGTTAAACAATTATTAATATTCCTTCCTGCAAATTGTACTGATGATGAAGATAGAAAAATATTAATTCAATTTTTGAATTTAGATCCAAAAATAATTTCTCAAGAAAATAGATTTAAATTCGTTGAAAATATTTATAAAAGTAGAACAATACCAATTGAAGTTAAAGAAGAAATGTTTAAAGTTGAGGAAGAAAGAGATAAAAAATCAGATCAAAGTGTTCAAAGTAAATTTACATGTGATGCAGGAATTCCAACAAAAGAAAACAAAGATTTAATTTGGGATAAGATTTTAAATTCAAAAGAATCATTGTATAATTTACAAAGTTTAATGTATGGTTTTGCACCTTATGACCAATTAGATCTTGTTGAAGATTATGTTAAAAATAAATTCTTTGAAGTTTTACCTGAATTAGGAAAAAAGAAAGAAAGTTTCTTTATTGATACATTTGTTGATTGTTGTTGTCCTGATTATTATACTGATGATGAGACTATTAAAAAAATGGAAGATTTGGTAGAAAAGGTTAAAGATATGAGTCAAGTTAAAAAATATGTTTCTGAAAAATTAGATTATATGAAAAGAAGGAAAGTTGCTCAAAAGCTTGCTGAGGAATATTTAAAAAATAATAAGTAAATAAGTTAGATAAAAGTAATATTTAATAATTGATATTAACAAAAACATTTAGTAAAATTATAATATTAAAATATATTTTTTTTTTAAATAAAATTAAAAAAAATTAAAAATCCCTTAAAAAAAAGAAATAAAAAATTAAAAAAAAAAGATTAAAAAAAATAAAATTAAAAAAATAACCATCACAATAAATTATAGAATTAAAAAATGTCAGACATATATGATCAATCATACAACAATCCATATCATTTCAATCGTCATTCTCTAGGTGATCAATATAGAATAAACCTTCAAAATGCTCCTCAAAATACTAGTTGGTTCACAGGAGGATCTCCCTCTCATAATCAAAGAAATGGTTCAATATTACGTGATAATGGAAGATTTGTACTTCCTTCAGCATATAATCAACCAAGATCTCAAAGTTACAATAAATATAATACTACAACTACTGAAACTGAATATAATAGTGAATACGTTCCTTATTCTCCTGAATATTATCAACCTATTAAAGGATTAGGAAAGAGATTAGATATTGATAAGAAACAACCTTTTAGAGATGAACAGAAAAATAATGGTTCTTTTGTAGAGTATGGTAAATATGATATTCCACCTGCTTTATTGAAAAAGTTGAAAATGTTAGAAAAGCAATATGGAAATTATGAAATTGAAAATCAAGAAGAAACTGAAGATGAGAAAAGTTTTGAAGAAGAACCTGATATTATTATTCCTAAAAAAAAACCTAATGTTATTAAACCTAAACCTAGAGCTAGAACGCAACCTAAAAAAATTACACCTGAAGAAATTCATTATGAAGAAATTAAACAAGATGAAGATGAAATTAAAGTTAATCTTATTCCAACTGTTAAAAATGCAAATAAAAGAATGAAAATTGTAAAACCTGAATTAATTGAAAATGTTATAGGAAAAGATAAATCTATTATTATTAATAAAGATTCTTCTGATGAGAAACCTATTCAAGTAGAAATGAATGAAAGTGATGAAAAACCAAAAGCAAGTGAAAAACCAAAAGAAATGCAAATTCCATATACAATATCAAAACCAATAGATAAAGGAAAAGAAGAAGAAGATGAAGATAAATTTGAACTTATAAATGAAGTAAAAACAGATGGAGAAAAACAAAATCAATATGAGAGTGCAAAACCAATAAAACCAAAAATAGAAGAAGAAAAACCAAAACCAAAAATAGAAGAAGAAAAACCAAAACCAAAAATACAAGAAGAAAAACCAAAACCAAAAACAGAAGAAGAAAAACCAAAACCAAAAATACAAGAAGAAAAACCAAAACCAAAAATAGAACCAAAACCTCAAAAGAAATTTGATCCTATATCAGCTCAATATTATGATGATTCTAATTCATATTTAAATCGAGGAATAGTAATTTCAGATGATAATGTTGTTGAAAGAGCTAATTATGATGATATATATTTAGATGAAGAAGAATTATCTGAAAGGCCTGTTGATGAAATTGAACCTAAAGATGAAAATCCAAAAGAAGAAGAGGTTCCTGGAGAAGAAGTTGCTCCAAAAGAAGTTCCTGAAGAAGAAAATATAACTGGAATTATTCCTGGAATAAAAGATAATAATGTTAATCAAGAAATTGAAGGTAGTGAAATACCATTACAAGAAGATCAATCTGTTGATTTGAATAGAAAACATAAGGTAAAGACTCAAGTTTATGATCCAAATAAAAAAAAAGGAAATGTTGAAAAAAAAAAAGATAATGATGAGGTTGAATCATATCAAAGTGGTATAATTCCTGGTATTGAAAATTATGAGTCTGAAATTCCTAAAGAAGATGAAAAAAAAGATTCATTCAAAGAAGAAGAATTTGGTTATATTGAAGGTAATGTTCAGGGATCTAATCTTGAAGAACCTGCTACTGCATTTAAAAAAACAAATAAAAAAACATATGAAGAACAAGCAGTTGGTTATATAGATCCTAAATTTCAAGGAGATAATATAGATGAGCCAGGAGTTGCTAAGAAAAAGAAAGAAAAATTTGAAGAACAAGCAGTTGGTTATATTGATCCAAAAATGAAAGGTGATAATACAAAAGAAGCAGGAGTTGCAAAGAAAAAGAAAGAAAAATTCAAAGAAGAATCTTTAGGTTATATGGATTCAAAAATGCAAGGTGATGATAATCAAGAAGCAGGAGTTGCAAAAAAAAAAAAGAAAAAAGAAAAATTTGAAGAACAAGCAGTAGGTTATATAGATCCAAAAATGCAAGGTGATGATGATGATATAGGTGGAGTAGCTAAACAAAAGAAAAAAAAATTCAAAGAAGAAACAATATCATATCAAGATGATGAATATAATAAAAAAAAAGATAAAGAAGAAGAACCAGAACCAGAAAAATTAATAGAAGAACAACCAGACTTTGTAATATCAGGAGTAATACCAGGTCAAAAAGCAAATAAAAAAGATATTGACAATGCAATGGCAGAAGATAACTATCCTTTAGATTATTATGTAGATGAAGATGAAAATTTAAGAAAACATAGAATAAGAATTTTACCTCATTTTCCCTTAGCTGCTAAAGAAGGAGAAAAAATTGAACCTGATGAAATAATAGAAGGTCATATTAAAGGAATAAAGGATAATAAATTTAATGAAGAAGAATATGGTTATATGGATGATGAAGTGACTAATAAGAAAAAAGATAAAAAAAAGAAAAAAGATAAAAAGAAAAAATTTAAAGAAGAAAATGTTGAATATGATGATGGAGAACAAAATAAAGAAAAAGAAAAAGAAGAAGAAGAAGAAGAAAAAGAACCTGAAAAATTAGTAGAAGATCAACCTGATGAAATTATATCAGGAGTAATTCCTGGATTAAAAGCTAAAAAAAATGAAATTGAAGATGCAAAAAATAATGATAATTATCCTTTAGATTATTATGTTGATGAAGATGAAAATTTATATGAACATAAATTTAATACATTAAATTACAAAGATAGAAGTACTGATATGAATGGTTTAATTAATGGACAAACAATGAATGATGATAATATAGATTATAATGCTAGTCATAATTATGCTGGTGAAAAAGCTAAAAATCAATTTAAAGTTTCTTTGTCACAAATTTTCGTTGATGAAAGTAAAAATTATGAAGATCATTTTTATTTTAAGGATGAGTAAAAAATATAAAAAGCAGTTTATTGTTTTTTATAAATTATGTTTTAAAGTTTGATTATTTGATATTATTCAAATTAGTTATATAATGTATATCATCATTTATTTTTAATATATAATTTTTATTAATTATTTAGAACTCATTTCTAACAATATAAAATATATTATTTTTTTAAAAATGGATTTAAATATATTTTTTAAAACTTTAAATATCTATTTATTAAATTTATTAATTTCCAGGAGTATAATTACCATTATTATTTAATTTTTTATTTTCTTCATTTTCTTCTCTATTTTCTACAAAATTATCAAAATTCAAAGATTTAAATCCCATAATTCCATTACCATAAAAAGAAAAAATTCCTTTTGTTTTAATTTCTTGTTCAAATAAATTTTTATTATAAATAATATTTCTTGAATTATTCATAGAATTTAATAATTTCATTCTTTTAGTTTTACAAATCATACATTCTAAATTATTATCAACATTTATTGAATTTAAACAAAGAGAATGATAAGTATGATGACAAAGAAAATAAATTGCAGGAAGTGAAATTTGTAAACCACATTCTGGACACTTTTTAGAAATTAAAGTACAATATTTTGTTTTTAATTCATTAATTTCATTTTGAGTTTTTAATAATTCATCTTTTATTTTATCAATATTTTCTTTTGATTTTTCTAAAGGTACAACTTCTTTTTTAATTGATTTTTCAATAAATTGTTTAATTAATTTAATAGATATATTTGGATTTGTTTTTTTTAAAATATCTAATACATGTACTGGAATCATTGATTTATTTTCAATAATATTATCTAATAATATTTGTAAATTTTTATCCATTTCTTCAATTATTTCTTTTTCATTTTCTCCTTCTTTTGCAATTCTATTTTCAGGAGAAGAAAAATAATTTAAAGCCAAATCTAAATAAATTTTATCTGATTTTCCATTATTTGTACAAAGAGATATTATTTCTTTATAATCTCTTCTATTCATATAAAGAGATAATAATTCAATTTGATTTTTATCTTTATTACTATTTAATAATTCTATTTCACCTTCTATATATTGCTTTTCTTTAAATAACATTAGTAAATATGTTTTATTATATACATCTTTATATTTTTTTAAAATATCTAAAATATTATGTCTTTGAGAAATATCATCGTCTAAATATAATTCAATTATTTTATGAATTAAATTTTGAGCACTTTTATTATTGTTATCTTTAATTTTATTTTTATCTTTACCTTTATCAATATTTATTTCTTTATCTAGATCATTATCTATAATATTATTTGATTCTAATCTATTAAAAAGTAATTTAAAATATTTATCATAACCAAAAAAAATTTGTACTAATTTTACTAAATTTATATATCCAATTTTTGATATATTTTCATCAATAAATGAATTAACTTTTAAATAAAAACATTCTCTCATCTTTTCTTTTTCTAAGAAAAATTCACTAAATTTACAAAAGAAATAAATTTTATTATCTATTGAAATTTTTAATTGGTCTTTATCTTTTTTATCAGGTTGAATAATATCAAGTGCTTTTTCATATTTTCCTTGTTTTTCAATTAAAATTCTTAAAACATCTTCAATTAAATTATTTTGTTTTGCAATTTGTAAACCTAAATCAATATTTTCTGTTTCTAAACAAATATTAATTGCACTTTTTATAATTCTTTGAGGTAATTTTTTTTTTTTTTCAACAAATTCTTTTATTTTAACAAATTTTTCTTGCATAATATAACAATTTAATAATAAAGTTGAATAATCTTTTAATTCATCATTATCTCTTTCTTGAAATTGTTTATTTGATTCAAGAGCTTCTAAATATTTAATTAAATAATCTAATTTTGATTTTTCTAAAAATCTTTGTATTACATTTGATGGTTCTAAAAAATTTATTGTATTTATATATTGTGATATTGATTTGTCAAAATCACCTTTTGAATATGAAAATTCTGCACATCTTTGAGAAATTTGAGATATTTTATCTTCATCATAATTTAATTTTTGTGCATATAATAATGCTATTTCATATAAGTTTTTTGTAAAAAAAATTTCAAACTTATCTTTATTATCTTTTTCTTTTAATTTTATTATAAATTTTTTATTATTTTTTTTATTATCAATATTATCAATAAAAGCATAAACATATTCATTATCAGTACAAATACAAGAAATATTTTTAAAACTTTCATTATAATATATACAAAATTGATTTTCAGGGTCATAAATTTCTAAACTATTAGTATTTTCTTTTAAAGAAATAAAAACAATATAATTTTTAAAATATTTAATACCTTTTCTTTTTCCATCAAAACATTTAGAACTTCCTTTAGTATTACTAATAAATTCAATAATAATAGAATCCGTATTACTAGCAATAATAAATTTATTATTTTTTACATCAACACAACCATTATAAGCTCCCCCACCATTTTCACTTAAAGTTAATTCTTCAATTTCATCATTATTATTAATATTATTTAAAGTATAACAATAAAGAGTTTCATTTGTTGTTACATATAAAATATTTTCATTTAGATTAAATGCTAAATTTGTTATTTCTAATCTTATTTCATTTGTATTTAATTTTCTAATATTAATTTCTTTTAATGAACATGATAATAAATTTGGTTTTCCTATTATTAAAATTATCTCACTTTTTTCAAAACTAATTGCACATTGTGAAAAGTCAGAACTTATTGCAAAAGTTTTTATATTTTCAATATTTATTATATTATCATTTTTATTTTTTTCTTTATTTTTTTCTTCTAAATTTATATTTTGTAATTTTATCTGTTTCACTAATAAATTTTCAATATTACCATTATTATTTATTTTTTTCTTAGGGGATTCTATAAGAGATGATACATCATAAATTTTAATAGAAGTAAAAAAATTTGTGTTCTTTTCATTTTCATTTTTCAAATCATTTTTTTCTAAATCACCACCAATAGAAATAAAATAAGTTAATTTATTAAAAACTTTAATTTGAAAATCATAATATAATTTATTATGTAATCTATATTGATCTATTACTTTATTATTAATTATTTTTATAATTAAAGATTCACGAATTAATTTTTTATTCATTTTATAATTTACTTTACCACAAATAAAAACAATTCCATCAATTGCGCACATTTGATTTGGAGAAATTTCTGATATATTTATATTTGATTCTTCTACTATATTTTCATTTTTTTCTTTTAATTTATTTTCTTGTGATGTTGATATTTCATTTGATTGTATATCATCATTATTAATAAATTCTTCTCCTTCTATAATATCGAAAAAAAGGAATTTACGTGTTGACATAATATTTTGTATTTAAATTATTAATATATTATTTTATGATTAGCTATTATTTAATAAAATTTAAATTTAGAAATAATGAATATTTTTATTAATACATATTTTCTAATATAATTTTTTAAATTGAATTTTTTAAAAAAAATAATATTTTTATATTTTTTTCATTTATATTGTTATTTTTATTCATAATAAAAATAAATTTTTATATTTCAATAAAAATAATTAAATGTCAAAAAGACAAAGTCATTCAACATATACAGGTCAAAGTGATGAAGAATTTCAAACTACATTAAATACTTTAAAAGATTTTTTAATTCCTCAAATAAGAGAATTTCAAGCAAAGAGATTAGTTAATTATTATACTACACATTATGAAAATAAAATAATAAATAGAGAAAAAAAATTAAATTTTTATAGAAGTAATAGTATAATAAATGAGAAAATTAATAACAATATTTCCATTTTAGATTATTCATTTGTTACAGGAAAAACTAAAAAAAATATAAAACCAAAAAAGAATTTTGGTAAAACTAGAAAACAAGTTGAAAAATTAGAAAAAAAGATATTAAAAAAAGTATTAAGTCAACAAACATTATTTTCAAATAAAAGTAAGAAAACAACAATTTTTTCAACTGATGAGAATATATATGAAAGAGGGAAAGAAAAAAAAATAGAATATGAACAAAAAATGAATCAATTAAGAGAAGAAAAAGAAAAAAATGAATTTAAAAATATAAGAAATAAACCAAAAATTTCTGAGGGTTCAAAAAGAATAATGGAAAATAAATCCCAATTACCTTTATATTTAAGAATTGATCAAATTCAAGAAGACAAAATTAATAATTTAAGTCAAATAAAAAAAAAATTTCAAAAAGAAAAAATAATTAAAAGAAATACATATAGAGATAAATTTGAAGATAAAAATTTAAGATTTAATAAATGGTTTGAAATGAGTGAAACATGGGATAAAATAAAAGAAGCTAGATTAAATTTTATAAAAAAAGAAATTGAAGATATAAGAGCAATTGATGAATTAAATGAAAGAAAAGAAGAAACTTTTCATCCTAAAATAAGTAAAAAAAGTGAACAAATTTTTAAAGAAAAATATTCTGAAAATTTTCAAGAAAGAATGAAACAATATGAAAATAATAAAATTTATTGTGAAAATAAATTAAAAAAACAAGCAATGCCTTCTTTTAAACCAAATATTAATAAAAATTTTAAAATAAGAGATGAATTTTATGAAAGATATAAATTAAAACCAATAGAATTTTATGATGAAATGATAATGGAATAAAGAGAATTATTTTAAATATATATAATGAATAATAATTAAATATTATTTAAAAGTTGATTTTCATTACTATTATGACTTTTCATAATAATTAACAAAGGCATTTCTATAATTAAAAAAATAAATAAATTAATAAGTCCTATCAAAATTATTAATCCAAAGGTAATTAAACTAATATTTAAAAATGTTAAATGAATATCAGGTCTATATATAGAATAAAATATATAAATAATAATATTTAAATTACAATAAAAAGAAAAACCTACTCTTGAAAAAGGTAAATAGAAATTATTATTATATATTTGTGTAAAGAATGTTTCTTTTGGATAAATATAAATAAAAATAATTAAAAAAGTAAATGATAAAATAGCTAAAAATGCCAAAGATTTATCAATATATGCAATTATGGAATTAATTTTGAAAAAAAAATTTTCTTTTAAATCAATATCAAATATTTTTGGAAATCTAAGATATAAAAAAAATGAGAAACCACTAATAATTTGAATAAGAATACATAAAAAAAATAAAGATTTTTTAGTATATTTTTTTCTTTTATCCAAATATGCTATCAAGGAATAACAATAATTAAAAGGTTTATATAATCCTAATGCTTCTAAAGAATTATTATTAGTTAAATCATTATAATAAAATATTGCCATTCCTATAAAAAATCCAGATAAATAAATATTAGGAAAAAGATGAGTATATTTTAAAGAACAATTTGATTGCATTAAATTTTCAAATTTATAATATTCTCCTATTGACATATTACATTGTAAAATACTTAAAAATGCATTTATTATGAATAAAATTAATATAAAATAGTCAAAAATAATATTTTTAATTTTTAATGATAAATAAATGACTAATAATATAAATGAAAAACAAATAAATTCATTAACCATAATAACAGTAAATTTGAAACAAGATCCATATCCTATAATTTGTTTATTAAAAGGATAAAAATCATAATATAAAAAATTCAAAGTAAAAAATGATTTTAAATCTTTAACACAATTTCTACAAGATATAATATCTTCATATAAGTATTTAAACATTGTTGTCATATCAAAAATAATGAAATAATATTTAAGAAAATAAAAGAAAGTAAAAAATATAAAGAAAAAAGAAATAATATATGGAAATGATTTAAAATAAAATTTGATAAGTTTTTTCATAGTTAAATCTAAATCGATTTTTTTGCCTGTTCTTTTTATACAATTATTTTTTAAATAATTCATAAATTTAAAAGCAAAAATAATTCCATCTAAAATTATAAAATAGTAATTTCCATAAGTAGAATATTTTATAAAAATAAATGAAAAAGATTTAAAAAAAAGAATTTTTTCAAATTCCTTTGTTGGAAATTTAATTATTGTCCATATATTATGATTATAACAAATTAAAAACAATGATAAAACACGTAAAAAATAAATTAATCTTATTCCTTCTTCATTAAAATAAATATTATTAGGTATAAAAATATAATTAAATCCATAAGTAAATGAAAAATAATTATAAAGTCTAAAAAAACAATTATTTTTATTATTATTATCATATTTTATCAATTGTGATTTTTTTTTTGAAAAAAGTATGGTTTTTTTTTCTAAAGAATCTAATGATATAGATTCATCATTAGAAGATTCACATGAATCAATTTCTTCTTTTTTTATTTCATTTTCTTTAGAATTCAATAAACAAAGTCCAAAACAAGTAATAATTAATCGAAAAATTAAAAAAATAATTAAAAATATGAAAAAACATGAAAATATTTTGTTTTGATTATTATCATATTTTAATTTAAAATCTTCAATTTTATTTTTGGAATAATATTTTAAACTATATTTTGATGAATTTAAATAAGAAGAATTCAAATATTCTATATATTTTTGAGTAATATTTTTGCATTCATTATGAACACAAAAACCAAAAAAATTTGAAGAATAAAAAAGAAAAGGAAGAAGAAGAAATTGACTATCATTATAATTATAAGAAAAATTTGATGTTGAATTATATTGTTTAATTAATAAATAAAAAGTATAATTATTTTCTATACATTCTTTTTCATAACCTTGATCCAGAGAATTGTGACCTGAATATTTAATTAAATCCCAGATTACTGATTCTGTTATATTTTTATTAAATATTTTATTTTTGCAATTTTCATAATCTTTATCTTTTGTTAAAATATTTCCAACTGAATTAAGTAAAGTTTTATTAATTTCTGATATAAAATTTTCTATCCATTTATTTGAATTGAAATTAGAATTAAAAGATAAATAATTTATATCTTTTAACAAATATTGTTTATTTAGTTCCAATATTGATTGTATAAAGTTAAATTGAAGAAAATATATAACAAAAAAAAAATATGAAATATTCATTTTTTTAATTAATATATTTTATTTAAAAACTTTTAGTTTTAAAAAATATGAATTCAAACTATTTTATTTGTCTTTTTTTAATTTTGATATTTGAAATATATTCAAAAACTAATAATGATGATGAAAATAATAAAAATAAAAAAGAACCTAAATCATTTGCTTTTTTTGAAAAAAATCCATATCATATATTTAAAATAGCACCTTGGAAAAGTTTTTCAATATTTGAAAAAAAATATATTGAACTTAAAAATGAATTAATATATGATTCATATTATTCTTTTGAAGAAAAAAAAGAAAAATTATTAGAATTAGAAAGAGCTTTTTTAAAAATAAAGGAAAAACATGAAAAAAATGTAAATAATATTTTAATAATTTCAATGAATGTGATAATAAAAATAATTACATATATAGCATTGGCTTATATTTTTAATATTGGAATATTTATTTTTCATAAACTTCAAGGAAGAGGAAGTGATACAAGATATCAAATAATTACATCTGTTATTATTAGTAAATTTTTTCCCCATTATTTTGAATCACAGTCAAATCAATATATAGTTTCACTTATAAGTGGAATTATGTTAAGAAAATTTGTTAATAATCTATTAAATAAAATTAAATGCTTTTTTGGGGAAAAAAATAAAGGTGGTAATAAAATTAATAATAATGAAAATAATAATAATTTTAATAATGAAAGTAATAATAATATTAATAATGAAAATAATTTTACAAATGAAAATAATTTTACAAATGAAAATAATATTAATAATGAAAATAATATTACTAATGGAAAAAATAATAATGGTGATAATAACAATAATAATATAATTAATAATGAAAATAATAAAAATAATGATAATAATGAAAATAATACTAATAATAATGAAACTAAACATTGATTTGATTGATATTATTTAATATTTTATCAAGTGTTTCATTTGATATATTTGATTTTAAAAAACTCATAAAATAAATTAATTTATATTTTGAATTTGAACATTTTAGTTTTAGTTCTTTTGTTAAACATAATTTAAGTGAATAAAAATGTATTATATCATAAATTCTAATTAATCCTTCAAAAATAAACAATTTATATCCAATTAAAATATATTTTAAATCTCTATAAATTAATTTTTTTGTATTTTTTATGAAATCTTTTTCTATATTTTCTATTTTTACAAAAAAGTTTTTTAAATTTTGTTCAAGTGAATCTTCAATGATTTGATTTTTATCATAAAGTAAAGGACAAAGATAAAATATATATTCTAAAATATTTATATCATCTTCATTATTTGTTCCTTCTAAATCTCCATTAAATAATCTAAAAATATATATAATTGTACACAAAATAATTATAAGTTGATATATATTTTTTGAATTAGGATTTATTGAAGTTAATTTTTTTAAATTTTGAACATTTTGATATTTAATTATTAAACTTTTATTTATGATATCTTCATTAATTTCAATTTCTCTTCCATTTAATTTAATTATATTTAAATCATCTATTTCTTCTTCTTCGTTATCAAAATTATTATTATTATTATTAAAATATTCTTTATATAAATTTAGATTTAAATTTAATAATGTCTGTTTATCACTATCATTAATATTATTAAATTCATTTATATCAATAATTTCTAAAGAAATTGGATTTCTTAACCAAAATGGTTTATATAATTTCCCAATTTTTTCATCATTTGCTGAATTTAAAAATTTTTTAAATTCATTCCAATCTTCAGGAGTAAAGTCTTTATATTCATCAAAAGTACCACTCTCCATTTTTTTTAAAAAAGTTTCATAACGTTCTCTTTTTTTATTTTCAATTTCATCATCATTAAAATCTAAATTTGAATCACCTATTGACTTATTTATATTATCATAATATGTTTTTAAAATATATCTAAATTTTTTTCCTTCATCTTCACTTACTTTTGTAGATTTTAATTCTTCTATTACATTATTTTTATAAAATTCTTCTGTACAATCCTTATTATGTTTTTTATAACAATTCAATGAACAATAAAATATTTTACATTTAGGACAAATATATTTAAATTCATTTTCATTACAAATTTGACATTTTTTTATATCTTTTTTATTATTATTATCTATTATATTTTCTTCATCATCATTTAATTTTTTATCAAGTTCTAAATTTAATCTATTCATCATATGATTAATATTTCTATAATAATTTTGTTTAAACTTTAAAAATTTATTCTTCATTTTTTAAAGAATAAAAAATAATATATAAAAGAATATATTAAACAATTTATAATTTTATAAAAAAAAATATTTCACAATAATATTTATAGTAAATTTATATATTTGTTTTATTTATTCCCTCTTCATATCTATTATTAGAACTTGTATAATTTGTTTCCTCCTTACTTTGAGATCTAGGTACTTTATTATTATTTCTTCCTTCCTTTTTTTTAGCAATTTCAATTTTATATTTTTGATAATTTCTATATGAATTTCTTTCAGTATCAATATCAATATTATTATCTTTATTTTTTAATTGAATGATTAAATCTTGAATATTTTCATCTCTTCTTATATCAGTAAAGGCTTTTGTAAAATATTTAGTTATTTCTTTTAATTTATTTTTAATTTCCATTTTCATAATTTCAATTATATCATATACACCATCATATTCAGATATTTCCATTTCTATTTCAAATAATTTAATATAAAAATATGATAAAGAATAAAAAATTTTTAAATCTGCATTTTTAATTTTTGAATGAGCAAAAACTTGATGATTATATAAATTATTGATATTATATTTATAAAAAATAAAATCAAAATTAGAATAAGTAAAATTAATTTCTATATTAGAAGAAAAATAATATGAAAATAAATAATTTGAAGCAAAAGTTTCAAAATCATCTCCCATTAAAGGATATTTTGTATATACTTTTTTAATATAATCATAATATAATTGATTATAACAAAAACCATTATTAATATTAACTTCATGTGAAATTGTTTCATTAATATATTTTCTAACTAAATATAATGCTTTATAATAATGAATATTTTGAGTTAAAATCTTTATTAAATATTCCCATTTATTAAATTTTTTTTTTAATAAATTTACATGATATTCTAATAAAACTGTAAAAATAGATACAAAATATTCTTTAAAAAAATTAACTCTAATATTTGGTATATTTATTTTTAAAGTATCCATTTCTTTTTCTCTTAAATGTTTAATAAAATGTAATACTATTAAATTATTTTTGTTTTTTCCATTGATTAATACAAAAGGAAGAGAATAAATTTCATTTGGTGTTTTTGATGCAGAATGACTTTGATTATTTTGATTAATAAATGAAACATTACTATTATTAAGTACACTATTATTTAAATTATTATTAACAGCACATCTATATAAAGGAGCAATATTATTAGAATTAAAACTAGAATCTAAATTAACATTATTATTAATCAAAGCAAAATTCATCATATTTATTTTCTGAGTATTATAATCATTTATTATTTTACTTAAAGCATTATTTTGTTTAACTCTTCTTAAATTAGATTGTGATCTATTTCTATGCATAATATTATCAATTAAATTATCATTATTTTCTCCTAAAACTCTACTTAAAAAATTCCCTGGTCTAAATTCTCTAAAATTATTTATATTATTTCCTTTTCTTGGTACATTATTAGTATAATATGATTGATTTTGTTTATAATATGCATTAATTGAAGGATGATTTTTTAAGGCATTTGGAGTTTTACTTGTATCTCTTGCTATTCTTAAAGTATCAGTTAAAATTTTCATTTTTCTTAAATAACGTGCATTTTCTTTATATATTTTAGTATTTGAATCTTGAACTTCTTTACTTTCAGAATATAATGAACTTTCTTTTAATCCTGCTTTAAAATAATTTACTCTTTTATTTATTTGTTCATAAATTCCTTTTGATTTTTGATTTTCGTTATTTGATTTTTCTTTTTTTTTATTTATATTATATTGGAAATTTGGAGGATTTTTTTCAAATGTATTATAAGTTTCTTCTGAATTAATTGTAAATTGTGACATTTGAAATTTTAATTCAAATAAAATTTTAGAAATTTGAGTATTAATTTCAATTGCATTTGCATTAAAAGAAAAACATTTTATTGAATTTGAATTACAAATATTAAAATTAATTTCAGGAATAATCATTTTAAAAACACATGTTAATCTAATTCTCTTCATTAAATTTAAAATTTCTTCATCATCATTTGAACTTTCTGGAGTAAGATTAATATTTTTATAATCTATACCAAAAACAGGATAAGATTCAATATTAATTCTATTTTTCGTAGAAATTATAATATCATCACCAATTGTTTTTTCTTCTGTTCTATTAATTTTATCATAACCATATAAACCCATATATCTATTATATTCTTTTTTTACTAAATTTTCCTTTTTTAATTTTTTCATTCTTCTAATTAAACATACATAATTTAATATATCAATTGTTCTGTTTAATTTTCCTGGATTTCTATAATTTTTTGAGTATTCTAAGACTTCAAAATTTTCAAAAAAATTTCTAATATATCTAAAAGTTTCAATTAAAGAAGGAAATATTGATATTTCTAAATTACTATTGAAAAAAATATTAAAATATACTATATCACTTGATTCTTGTTTTATTATAACATCCTCAAAATTTCCTATTTTTTTAATACCACAATTTCCTCTAAAAGAAAAATTTGATATTATTTTTAATACATTATCTGATTTTGATTTTGATGAAATTTCCAAAGGATAAGTACGAATTAATCCATAATATTTATATAAATCATATAAATTTTCTACTAATATTGATGATGGTATTGTTACAATATTTGGATTATTATCAAAGAAAAATGATAAATTATTTATATTAAATGAATAATTTTTTAAAAGTCCTTCTGTTGATAAATTTAATAATATTTCATTAATTGTTAAACCAAAACAAAAATTGCCATTTGGATTCATTAAAGTATCATCTTCAAATCTAATTTGAAATTCTCTTATTTTTAAATTTAGGAAATAGTTTTTAGAATTATAAAATTTATAAATATTAGTTATTATTTTATCAATAAAAGATTCATCATTTTCCGTTTTTAAATTTGAGTCAAATATATTAATTTTTGTTTTTTTTTTGATATAATCAATTTTATGAATAGAACCAGATTTATTCTCAATATTTATATATTTATAAGAAGGGCATAAAATAATATAAACATTATCAATTAAAATATCTAAAGGTTTTTCTCCAATTATATTCATTAGTGAACATGTAATTTTTACATTTTTTATTTTCCCAAATTTTAACCAAATTGGAAAATTTTTTTCATTACAATGATCATTAAATGTATCTGGTCTTATGTTTAAATCATTTAAAGAAATATTTCCATTTATTACTCCTATATCCAATTGTTCTTTAGTAAAACCCCATAAATATTTATTTATATATGATTCAATATATTGATAAAGTTGATTTTTTATCATTTTTTATAATTAAATTATAATCTAAAATGGAAAAATAAATATAAGAATTTTTATATATTTGATTATTTATAATTTAAAAATTTAAATAATTATCTTTTTGCATGAAAAATTTCAAATAAAAATGAATTATAAATAAATTTAAAATTATATTTTATCATCTTTAATAAGACTTTTTTCTTCAGGTATATCTTCAATATCAATACCCAAATTTAAAGGTAAATTATTACTATTATTTTTTATTTCATTTTCTTTAACAATTTCATGTTTATTTTCTTTTTTTGCGCTTTTTTTATTTGAATTTGAAATAGCTTCTCTTTCAATATCTAAAAGTAAATCATCTATCTCAGATTTAAAATTACTTAATCCTGCTTTTTCAATTGCTTCCATTACATCTTTCACTGTAATTTTACTTTTACCCTTACTTTTACAAATATCATTTGCTCTAATATAAAATTTAAATATATATTACAAGTTTGAAATATATAAAATAAACACTCCTCCAATTCTACTAAATGCTATTTTAGAATTTTTATTTATTAAAATATCTTCATCTAAACTATTTTTAATTATTTCAGCAACAACAGAAATAGGTAAATCAATAGGACCAGACATTAAATAATAAAAATATATTTTATAGAAATTAATATATTTAAAAAAATAAAAGATAAAATAAATAAAAAAAAACTAGATTAAATTCATATTTGAAAAAATTTATATTATAAAAGTTTGGAATAAATTTATATAAAAATAAAAA
>JAEEGK010002397.1_pt1 | contig 46970 bp, 32 predicted proteins | sample 8958771 | NCBI WGS metagenome assembly JAEEGK01 (sample SAMN16246547, study PRJNA631951) | gut metagenome | biome: gut microbiome; feature: rumen; material: SC-attached | host: Bos | place: Iran: Karaj | collected 2018-10 | reverse complement strand
TCCCGCATACGAGGAGGCCTTCTCCTGGGTAAAGCAGGCTGCGGCCCACGACAAGACCACGGAATATGCCGTGCAGCATCCTACGGAAATGATCGCCGGACAGACCTGCTGGTACGATCCTTCCGTCGAAGGAGAAATCTGGTCCAATGGAGTGAAGGGCCTGTACGACCCTTGCCCTGCCGGATACAAGGCCCCTGACTATGATTACTCGGGAGGCGCCTACGCATCCATCAACAGCGCGGACACCTACTCCAAGGACGAGGTCAACGGCGGTATCGTGATGGATGGTATGTACTATCCTTTCGCCGGCTACCTGAAATACAACAGCTCCAGCTATTATGCCGACGGCAGCTTTGGTATGTACTGGACGACCGCCCAGCGCAGCGACAATACGGACAACGCCCAGTCATTCCAGGCATCGAGCACCAAGCAGAGCTACGACCGCAAGTCTTCTGCCTTCTCCATCCGTTGCCAGAAACTCTCTGCGCAGTAGTTCCATCTTATCTTTACGACAGGGGGGTGGCCATAATCTGGCCACCCCCTGTCATTATGTTATAGCGTCAAAGGGATCCTACCATCAGGACGGTGACGCCGGCGAGCATCAGCAGAAGCACTCCGGCCTTCTGGGCGATGCGCTTTTCCTTGAAAAGGGCCGCCCCAAGGGCGAAGGTTATGATTACCGAACTGCGGCGGATAAGGGAAATCACCGAAAGCAGGGCCCCGTCTTCCTTGAGGGAGAAGAAATAGAGCATGTCCGCGCCGGTGATCAGCAAGGCTATCAGCACTATGGTCCAGTCCCAGCGAACGGGCTCGGAGATGCCTTTGCAGCGGCGCAGCAGCATAATGAGCGCCAGCAGCAGGGTGATGTAGATATTGGTCCAGCTCTGCACGAAGAGAGGCTGCATCCCGGACATTATGTGCTTGTCCCAGAGGGCGCTGGCAACCCCGGTGAAAATCGAAACGACTAGGGCCCAGAAGCCTTTGTTCCCCTTGAAGGAGATTCCCTCGCGCTCGCTGTTCACGCTGAGCAGCCAGAGGGAGAGCAGCACGGCCGCCACGCCGAGCCACTGCTGCCAGTTGAGCCTCTCTCCGAAAAGGAGTATGGAGAAAAGCACCACGAACATGGGCCGCGAGGTCTTGAAGGTGCTGACCGTCGTGATGGGAAGCAGCTGCAGGGCTATCATCCCGCTTACCCAGGAGGCGGTGACCAGCACGGCCTTGAATATCAGGCGCAGATGGTCGGGACCGTTCCCAAGTGTGAGGAAGGGACTGACAAAGAGCGCGCTTAGCGCCGTGGCAAGCAGTAGTATGAAATATACGCCATTGCGTTTCAGGGCCGACTTCTTGGCGACATCATAGACACCGAGAAGCACCGCAGAAGCAAGGGCCATCCAAATCCACATAGGCTGTTATTTTTTCCGTCCTTTCCAGAGGGCGGTCATATCTTCCAAGGTCTTGCCCTTGGTTTCGGGGACGAGTTTCCAGACGAAGATGGCTGCCACCAGGCAGATGCCGCCGTAGAGGGCGTAGGCGAAGAAGTGGCTGTAGGTGTACATAGGCACGAAGGTGCTGGACACTATGAAGTTGAATATCCACTGGAACGCCACTGCTATGGCAGTCGCCTGGCTGCGTATGGTATTGGGGAAGAGTTCCGAGATGTACACCCAGCAGATGGGCCCCCAGCTGAACATGAAGCAGGCGCTGTAAACCATAATGCTGATGACGGGCACGAGGGCGGGGAGTGTCACTACGTTAGAAAGGGCCACGCCTATTGCTCCTAGGGCCATTCCCAGGGAACCGGTGATGAGCAGGGGCTTGCGTCCCAGCTTCTCGACCGTGAACACGGCCACCAGGGTGAAGGAGATGTTGATCACTCCCATTATGACCGTGAAGAGCATATTGTTGCTGACGCCCATGGATTCGAAGATGCGGGGAGCGAAGTAGAGCACGGCATTGATGCCTATTATCTGCTGGAACACGCTCAGCATGCATCCAATGAATATCACCAGCCAGCCATAGCTGAAGAGTTTCTCGGTCTTCTCGACTGCGGTGGCCTTGATTTCGGCCAGTATCTCGCGAGCCTTAGCCTCGCCGTTTATGTTGCTGAGCACGCTGAGGGCCTTGTCATCCTGGCCGTTGAGGGCAAGATAGCGGGGAGTCTCGGGCACCAGCAATATGAGCAGGGTGAAGAGGGCGGCGGGCACTGCCTCGCTCACGAACATCACCCTCCAGCCTATGCTGTTGGTCCACTCCACCACGGCCGGGTCATTGGCGTGGGAGCGGATGATGAGGAAGTTTACGAAATACACCACCAGCTGGCCGAATATAATGGCGAACTGGTTCCAGGATACCAGCGTTCCCCGTTTGTTGGCGGGGGATACTTCCGCGATGTACATGGGGCAGAGGGCGGATGCCATACCTACGCCTATGCCTCCGAGCACGCGGTAGAGGTTGAACGCCACCAGCAATCCCTTGGTGGCGACTCCTTTCTGGAAGAAGAGGAATTCAGGATCGTAGGATCCCAGGGCGGACAGGAAGAACATTATGCCCGCTGCGAACAGCGAACGCTTACGCCCGAGCCGGGAGGCCATAAGGCCGGATATCAGGGCTCCGATGACGCAGCCGATGAGCGCGCTGGAAGTGGTGAAGCCGTGGAGCGCGTCGGTATAGGAAAAGTCTCCTGCGGACTGGAAGAAGGCCTGCAGGCCGCGTTCCGCTCCGGAAATCACAGCCGTATCATATCCGAAAAGCAGGCCGCCGATGACGGCGACCAGCACTATGCCGGTAAGATAGGCCCGGCTGCCCGTTTGTCTCAGAGAGCTCATGGTTTCAGTTTTGGTCTGCTAAATTACGAAATAATTTCCATACACATACGGCCATTGTGGTAGGGGCACTTCCAGAAACCGGCGCGGTCATCGGCGGTGTTGGGATTTCCGTCCGCATCTACGCTCCAGTACCATTCGCCGTCGGGTGCGAGGAGGTTCTTTTTGATGTAGTCCCAGCAGCGCAGGGCACGTTCCTCCCATCCTTGGTTGAGGCAGCCGACGACGGTCTCGGCCTGCACCCACCAGTGGCGGTTGGTGTCAAGATGCCCGGTCGAGCCGGCTGTCCCAGGCTCGTACTCGTAGATCATCGAACCATCCGGCTGCAGGCCTTCGAGCGAGGCGGTGGCGATACGGGCGCAGCACGCGCGCACCTTGGCCAGCAAGGTCTCGTCCCCAAGCAGCTCGGCAGTCTCGCAGAGCAGCCACGAAGCCTCGATGTCGTGGCCGTAGGAGACCATATCCGACTGGGAATTCCAGTCTTCGTCGAAGAAGAGCCCCAGATGGCCGTCGGGGCGCACTATCCTGTCGGTGAATATATTGCAGAGCTCTACCAGGCGGCGGCGCAGGGTTTCGTCCTTCCATACGCGGTAAAGGCCGGTATAGCCCTCCAGGATGTGCAGATGGGTGTTCATAGTCTTGGCATCGTTGCGGTCCTTCTCCGAAAGTCGCATATCCGCTATGGGCTGCCAATCGCGGGTGCAGGCCTCCAGATATCCGCCCTTTACCGTATCGAGGCTGTGGTCCTCGATGCTGCGCCACAGGCTGATGGCAAGTTCCAGGGCCTCCTCTTCGCCGGTGGCGCGGAAGAACTCCGCACAACCGTACACTGCGAAGGCTATGGCATAGAACTGCTTTTTAGTATCGAGGGGACTGCCGTCGGGGGAGAGGCTCCAGTAGATGCCGCCGTACTCGGGGTCGGCGAAACGGTCCCTAATCTGGGCGAATGCGTTGCGGGCGGCCTCCAGATATTCCGGGCGGCCCAGCAGCCGGTAGGCCGACGAGAAGGTCCACAGTATGCGGGCATTCAGTATGGCCCCCTTGGGCGCGGAGTCGTCCAGCCTGCCTCTGCCGTCGATCCTGGCGTGGAATCCGCCGGAAGGAAGCTGCATTTTTTCGAGCCAGAAGGGAAGGATGTCGTTTTCGAGTTCGGCGAGGACCTCGGCCCTCAAGATATCGGTTTTTCGTGTCATAACGCAAAAATAGGATTAATCTTCATATAATATGGTTCGGGCGGAAGATTATGATAAAATAGTATTATTTTTTGAAAAAATTATATATTTGCGGAAGTATGCAAGTCCTATCAGAAATCACCGGCCTTTCCGACAAAGATTGCTTCTACATAGTGGAAAGGCATAAAAACAAATTCGACTACCCCCTGCACCGCCACAGGGAGTACGAACTGAACTTCATCAGCAACGGTTCGGGCGTGCGCCGCATAGTTGGCGACAGCATAGAAACCATAGGCCGCTACGAGCTGGTGCTGGTAACGGGAGAGGGCCTGGAACACGTCTGGGAGCAGGGCAGCTGCACTTCCGAGGACATCAGGGAGATAACCATACAGTTCTCGCCCGACCTCTTCGATACCGGCCTGCTGTCCAAGAACCAGTTCGATTCGGTGCGCAAGATGTTCGACGAGGCCCGCCAGGGGCTTGCCTTCCCGCAGGATGCCATAATGAAAGTTTACTCGAAACTAGATACCATAGCCACTGTCAAAGATAGTTTCGAGCAGGTTATCTGCTGCATACAGATACTGCACGAGCTGTCGCAGTTCGAAGGTCGCAAACTAGCTACCAGTGCCTTTGCAAAGGCACCCCGCAATTCCGAGAGCCGGCGTGTCGAAACTATAAAAGAATACATCCACAAGCACTACGCCGAGTCCATACAACTGGACACCCTGGCAGATCTGATAAGCATGAGCCCTACTTCGTGCAGCCGCTTCTTCCGCTCCCACGCAGCCAGGACGATTACCGACTACATCACCGACGTGCGTCTGGGAAATGCCGCCCGCGCCCTGGTGGACACCAATGAAAGCGTGTCGGTCATATGCTACAACTGCGGATTCAACAACCTGTCGAATTTCAACCGTGTGTTCAAGGAGAAAAAAGGCATGACGCCGAGGGATTTCAGGCAGGTGTATAAGAAGACAAAGATTATCATATAGCGAAAAAGTTTGCGATAATTGACAAAAAGGTATCAGTAGCATAGCGAGTAACTCTGTAAATTTGCAACTGTTAACGCGCGAAACAATGACTGATAACCTGAAGGGATTCTTTATCCACCTCTCTTTCTGCCTTCTGATGCTTTCAGTGGCATCTTGTGATGTCAAGGCAGCCAAGGAAGATTCTCCCCGCTATTTCATAGGGACCAACATGTGGTATGCTTCCAGCATCGCCGTAAGCGAGCCGGAGCGTCTGCGTGCCGAACTGGATTCCCTGAAAGCCTATGGTATCGACAATGTCCGCGTCCTTGCCACCGACGAAAACTGGGATGGTATGGATGCGCTGCTGGGCGAGCTCTCCAGCCGCAAGATGCAGGCTGTGCTCTTCCTTAACAATGCCTGGGAGTGGAGCGAGGATGGTTATCGTTCCTATCTCGAGAAGGCCGGCGCAGGCCGCCAGCCTCATCCCGCCACCGACGGATACCACGTCTATATGCCCGCAATGGCCGCCTTTGCCCAGAACGCAAAGGCCGTGGAGCTCTATCAGGAGCACGTCCGCAGGGTGGTAGAGCGTTACAAAGGTTCGGATGCCATCTATTCCTGGCAGATCTGCAACGAGCCCCGCCCGTTCAGCACCGAGCCCGCAGCCGTGGAGGCTTTCTACAGCTATGTGCACGGCACCGCAGCCCTGATCAAATCCATCGACCCCGACCATATGGTAAGCACGGGCAACGAGGGGCAGATGGGCTGCGAGAAGGAAATGTCCATCTATGAAAAACTGAATGACTGTGCCGATATCGACTATATCACCATACACATCTGGCCCTACAACTGGAAGTGGGTGGAGGAAGGTGACATAGCCGGAGGTGCAGCCGGGGCCGTGGAGCAGATTGGCCGTTACATCGACTCGCACCTGCAGCTGGCCCGCAGGCTGGGCAAGAAGGTCGTCATCGAGGAATTCGGATATCCCCGCGACGCTTTCTCCTTCAGCCGCAAGGCCCCCGTCACCGGCCGCGATGCCATATATAAATATGTTTTCGCGCGCGTGTTGGAATCCGCCCGCAATGCCGACGTGCTGCTCGGCTGCAATTTCTGGGCTTGGAGCGGGCTTGCCCGCCAGACCCCCGGCCACGATTTCTGGCAGGAGGGAGACGATCTCTGCGGAGATCCTTTCCAGGAGGGACAGGGGCTCAACGGAGTGTATCTCAGCGACACCTCCACCCTTTCCATCATCCGGGCCTATACCGATAGCCTGGCCAATGTGGTGAGCGTAAACGTGCCGGTGGAGCACGATTGGATGTTCTTCGGCAAAGGGCCTTTCAAGCTTGCTGCCGAGGTCAGTTCCAACCTGCCCCTGGCCGAAGTGCACTACAGCGTGCGCAGGGACCTGGACCTTATGGATGCATCCGCCGCACCCGTGCTGGAAGGCTCCGTGCAGGTGCGCACCCGTCCCGGCCGCGCCGTACGCACCAGCATCTCCCTGGGTAATCTGGAGCCCGGATTCTACCAGGTCTGCATCAATGGTAGCAAGAGCTTCAACATCGGTGTCAATCCCGAGCAGATTCAGAGCCCTTCCGATGCGCCCGAGGACTTCGACGCCTTCTGGCAGACCACTCTCTCCGAACTCTCCGCCGTGCCTATGGAGGTACGATGGACCCTTCTTCCCGAACATTCTTCCGACAAGCGCGAGTGCTATCGCGTGGAGATGCCTTCCTGGGGCGGTGCCACCATGGGGGGCATCATCTTCATCCCCACCGCCGAGGGGCGCTATCCCGTCCGTATGAACTTCATGGGCTATGGGGCAGACGTATATTACGAGGATCCCGACTGGCACGCTGACCGCATCGACTACACCGTGAGCGTGCGCGACCAGGGCATCTTCAAGGAGGGAAACAGCCGGTGGATAGACCGCGGGCTCGCTTCCAAGGAGGAATTCTACTACCGCGGAGCTTTCTGCGACATCGTGCGTGCAGTGGAGTTTGCGGCATCCCTCCCCAAGGCCGACACCACCCGCATCTTCGGCTGCGGCGACAGCCAGGGAGGCGCTTTCACCTGGATATCCGCCAGCCTCACCGGAAAGATGCGCGCCATCGCACCCAGCGTGCCCTTCCTCAGCGATTATCCGGATTATGCCAGGATAGTCTGGTGGCCCATGCACGAGGTTTTCCAGCAGGCCGATGCCGAAGGGATCGACCGCGCCGCCCTTATGGAAATGCTCCGCTACTTCGACATCAAGAACTTTACGCCGCGCATCAGCTGCCCTGTGTTCATGGCCTTCGGCCTGCAGGATCCCACCTGCCCGCCGCATACCAATTTCGCAGGCTACAACAACGTGAAATCCGAGAAATCCTATATGTGCGTGCCGCTCTGCGGCCACGCGATGTGGGCTGAACCTTCGTTCAACGAGGCCCGGGACGAATTTTTCAAGAAATTCTAAATACTAACTACAATTTATTAACAACTAAATCAGGTCAAATGAAAAGTAAAATCCTTACTTGCCTGTTGATGCTCCTCGCCAGCACCGCGATGTTCGCCCAGAAGGTGACCGTCTCCGGTACCGTCAAGGATGCAATAGGCCCTGTCATCGGTGTGAGCGTCATCGAAAAAGGCACCACCAATGGCACTACGACCGATCTGGACGGTAAGTACAGCATCAGCGTTTCCGCGAATGCAGTGCTGGAAATCAAGTCCATCGGTTATGCGACCCAGGAAATCGCCGTGGCGGGCAGGTCCGTCATCGACGTTATCCTCGCAGAAGATGCCGAATTCCTCGACGAAGTAGTCGTCGTGGGTTACGGTACGATGAAAAAGAGTGACCTTGCAGGAGCGTCCGTCTCTATGAAGGAAGACGACCTCAGGGGATCGATCATCACCAGCCTCGACCAGTCCCTTCAGGGACGTGCGGCAGGTGTGACCGCCATCACTACTTCCGGTGCTCCTGGTTCATCCTCCAGCATCAGGGTGCGTGGTCAGGCCACAATCAACGCGAACGCCGAGCCGCTCTACGTGATCGACGGTGTCATTATGCAGGGAGGAGGAAACTCCGGTGCTGACTTCGGTCTCGGAGACGCCCTCGGAAACGGTAAGGTTTCCACCATCTCCCCTCTGTCCACCATCAACCCTGCCGATATCGTCAGCATGGAAATCCTCAAGGATGCTTCCGCAACTGCAATTTACGGCGCACAGGGTGCGAACGGCGTCATCCTCATCACTACCAAGCACGGTAAGGCGGGTGATGCCAAATTCTCATACGACGGCATGGTAGCCGCCGCCAGGCAGACCAAGAGGCTCGACATCATGAACCTCCGTGAATATGCCACTTTCTACAACTCGATGGTCGAAGAAGGCGAAATCTACGATGGCAGTAAATACTACGCCACTCCTTCGCTGCTCGGCAAGGGTACCAACTGGCAGGACGAAATCTTCCAGACCGCTTTCCAGCATCAGCATCAGCTGAGCGCCCAGGGCGGAAGCGAGAAGGTGCAGTACTTCGTATCCGGCTCCTGGATGGATCAGGAAGGTACCATCATCGGATCCGAGTTCAACCGTTTCAGCCTCCGCGCCAACCTCGACGCCCAGCTCAAGAAATGGTTCAAGCTCGGTCTCAACGTTACCTATGCCAACACCAAGGACAACCTCAAGCTGGCCGACTCCAACGAGGGTATCATCTTCTACTCCCTGACCAGCACTCCGGACCGTCCCGTCTATGACGTTTACGGAAACTATGCTTCTACGATCACCGAGGGCGTAACTTCCCCCAACCCGGTTGCCCTGGCAATGAACAAGGAAATCCTGCTCAACCGTCAGAAACTGCAGGGTAACATCTATGCCGAACTCACTCCCGTCAAGCACTTCGTCTGGAGGACTGAGCTCGGATTCGACGTCAACAACTCCAAGGCAGTTACCTACGAGCCTGTTATGAAGGATGTCAGCGGCAACATTATGACCGGCTTCCCCAAATCCAATAGTATGAGGGAGCAGATGAACCTCGGACTCTTCTGGCAGTTCAAGAACTACCTTACCTATTCCAACCAGTTCGGCAAGCACAGCCTCACCGCAATGCTCGGTCAGGAGTGCTGGGAAAGCAGCTGGGACTATATGGGCGTGAACAACACCAACCTCCCTTCCGACGAGGTACACAACATCGCCCTTGCGGGCGGAACTCCCACCGTTTCCGGCGGCTTCGGTTCTTCCGCGATGGCTTCGTTCTTCACCCGTGAAACCTATAACTACGACGACCGTTATCTGCTCACCTACACCTATCGTTACGATGGCAGTTCCAACTTCGGTCCCCGTAACCGCTGGGCCGGATTCCACTCCGTGGCAGCTGCCTGGCGCTTCACCAACGAGAAGTTCTTCGACTTTATGAAGGATGTGCTCAACAACGGTAAGATCCGTCTCGGCTGGGGCCAGACCGGTAACGCCAACATCGGCGGATATGCCTGGGGTTCCTCCATCAGCAGGATGGATTCCGCCCTCGGTACCGGCTACCGCCCTGCCAACATCGCCAACGATGCCATTCGCTGGGAAAGCCAGGAGCAGTGGAACGTAGGTCTCGACCTCTCCTTCCTGAAGAACAGGATCAACCTCACCGTGGACGCATATCTCAAGCGTTCCGACGATATGCTGATGCGTATGCAGCTCCCTTCCTATATGGGAACCAGCGGCAACGGTTCTTCCGCACTTGCCGCTCCTAAGGGCAACTACGGCTCCATCGAGAACAAGGGTATCGAAATCACCCTCGACACCCATCCTATCGACAATGGCAATTTCGGCTGGGACAGCAACTTCACCATCTCCTTCAACCGCAACAAGCTCGTCAGCCTTTCCGATACCGAGAACGCATCCCTCATCGGCTACGGCCAGTGGAGCGACGTCGTGAGCGTGTCCGAGATAGGCAAGCCTCTGTACAACTTCTACGGCTATAAGGTCGAAGGCGTCTACAAAGACTTAGATGACATCCAGAACAGCCCTCGCGCGAACAAGTATCCTTCCGACGGGAAATTCTCCCGCGGCAATACCGTGTGGGTCGGCGATATCAAGTACAAGGATATCAACGAGGACGGCGAGATCAATGAAAAGGACCGTACCGTCATCGGCAATCCTCTCCCGGACTTCACCCTTGGCTGGACCAACACCTTCCGTTACAAGAATTTCGATCTGAGCATCTTCCTCAACGGTGCTTTCGGTAACGACGTGCTCAACTACAATGCTATCACCCTTACCCATATGAACAGCCCTTGGACCAACCAGCTGAACGTGGTTTCCAACCACGCCCGCCTGGTTCCCGCCAACGGCGTGTATGCCGACGAGTGGTACAATGACATCAACAACGTGGTGGTGGCCAATCCCGGAACCAAGATCCCTCGTGCTTCGCTCAGCGATCCTAACGACAACGACCGTGTCAGCGACCGTTACATCGAGGACGGCTCCTATATCCGCATCAAGAACATCACCCTCGGATACAATGTTCCCAAGGCAGTCCTCAACCGTTTCAAGGTCGATAACATCCGCCTTTATATGAACATCCAGAACCTCTATACTTTCACCAAGTACAGCGGATATGATCCCGAGGTCGGTGCAAGTACTCAGGACTCTTCGGGTTTGGTATATGGCCTCGACAATGGCCGTTATCCTTCCCCGACCCTCTATTCTTTCGGTGTCAACATTTCATTCTAAAAGGATACAGTCATGAAAAAGATAATAGCTATACTCAGTATTACGGTTATTTCGCTCGGACTGGTTTCCTGCAGCGAATTCCTGAACCGTCCCGGCGAAGACAACTACAACGTCGACAATTTCTATCTTACCGACGAGCAGTGCGAACAGGGTGTCAACTCCCTGTACAACTCTCCCTGGTATGATTTCCAGCGCGGTTTCTTCAAGGTCGGAGAGATCTTCTCCGGCAACCTCTATATGGGCAGCAGTCCTTATATGGACTACAGCGTGAACGGTACTGACGAGGACCTTATGAATATGTCATATTCCCTCTGGGCAGTGAACGGACACGCCAACACCATGATTAGCAACCTCCTCAACGCAAGGGGTAAGGGAGCATCCGACAAGGCTATCTACAAGAGCATCGCCGAGTGCCTCACCTGGAAGGCAATGGCATACTTCTATCTGGTGCGCACTTTCGGGGAAGTCCCTATCATCCACGATAACAACAAACTCCTCACCGGAGGCGGCTACAACAAAGTCAGCAAGGTCACCCGTGCCAATGTCTACGAGTATATCCAGCTGACTCTCGAGAAGGCCATGGAACTCTTCGACAAGTATGATGTCAAGAAGACCTCCGGCTGGGCCGATTACGAGCGCATCGATTACTATACGGCGGAGGCTCTCCTCAGCAAGGTCTGCCTTACTGCCGCCGGCCTCGGTGGAACCCTCGATCCCGCCCTCCTGAAGAAGGCAGCGGACTATGCCAAGGACGTCATCGACTATTCCGGACGTACCTTGAATCCCGTCTATGCCGACGTGTTCAAGCTCAAGAGCTTCAATACAACCGGCGAGTGCCTCCTCTCCTGGCAGTGGACCGTTTCGTCCAACTGGACCAGCCAGAACACTCTTCAGAGCGACCTCGGCCTGGTAGGCTTCGATGAATTCGGCGACCTCTGGGGCGACTGGAACGTTCCCACCATCGACCTTATGAATGCCTTCGGCGTCGATTCCAAAGACGATCCCGCCCTCAGGAACAATACCGACGTGCGCCGCAAGGCCAGCTTTATGATGCCCGGCGACTTCTACGATTACTTCTGGACGGACCATACCGATGCCAACGGCAAAGTCGGATTCAACTACCTCCAGTTCCTCTTCGACAAGGACGGATACGGAGCCGGATCGACGGGCAACCTTGCTTCCGGTACGGGTGCCAACGTGGCCAAGCATATGTATGGCGACACTTACGATCACGAGCAGGCTACTGGCATCAGCCCCGCGCGTATGGCATATCAGCTTCCTACCCACCTGCTGCGTCTCTCCGATGTCTATCTCATCTATGCCGAAGCTGAACTGCTCGGCGGACATCCCGAGAAAGCGCTCGACTATGTCAACGCCGTCCGCGAACGTGCACACATCGCCGATCTTTCCTCCGTCACTTTCGATGACATCTGGAAGGAGCGCCGCCTCGAACTCGCACTCGAAGGTGACCGCTGGTACGATTTCGTGCGCAGGAGCTACTACGACGAGGCCGGCTGCCTTGCCGAACTCGCCTCTATGAAGAGGGGTACCTACAACGGGCTCAGCGACGTTGCCGAAAAATGGCTCGGCGATGATTTCAAGAACTCCGGAACCTGGGATGCCAGCGCTGTCACCTACAATGACAACTACGACAATCCTTCCCTCTCTTCCAGGATCTTTACCCTGCCCTTCCCTACGGAAGACGTAGTGTTCAACGCCCAGATGGCTTCCACCGCCGAGGCGGTCGACGTCGATGTGCGTGCCACCTATTCTTACGACTTTTAATTGGAGAATGCCATGAAAAATATATTCAAAAGTATTCTTTTCCTTGCAGTGCTCGCGGCTTCGGCTGCCTGCAACACCGACAGCATCGACTATCCTGACCGCTACAAGGTGGCCGACGGCAAACCTACCGTCGTCTCCTTCCGCTATGCCGACCAGGACAGCTATCTGACCCAGGCATACCTCGGCGAGATAATCTGTATGCTCGGTGACAACCTGCGCAGCGTTACCCAGATCTGGTTCAACGACCAGCAGGCCGTGCTCAACCCCAGCTATATCACCGACCACACCCTGATCGTGGCCGTTCCCAAGACTTATCCTACCCGGAAGGACGATAAGGTATATCTTATCACCAAGGATGCCAAGGATACCGTGAGCGTCGATTTCAAGGTCCTCGCTCCCGCACCGCTGCCTCTCGCTATGAGCAATGAGTGGGCTGCTGTCGGCGAAGAAGTCACCCTCACCGGCGACTATCTCATCGACGATCCTGACTCTCCTCTCGAAATCGAGTTCGTGGGCGCTTCCGTGCCTCACGCCGATATGAGCTTCGCCGGCGGTTCGGCCGTCACCTTCCACGTTCCCGCGGGTGCACAGCCCGGATTCGTCAAGGTTACCACCGCATCCGGAACCACTTCTTCCAAGTTCCAGTTCCACGATAGCCGCGGAATGCTATTCGACTTCGACGGCGTTACCGGGCTCGGCAACCACGGCTGGCACAACAGGGACATCATCACCGATGCCACTGCAATCGACGGCAACTTCCTGCAGTTAGGAAATGGCAGTGCCACCCTCGCGGCCGACGGTACCTGGGATGATACCAACTTCAGCTTCGAGTACTGGCCCGGCAACTGGGAGGATCCCGAAACCTTCAGCGATCCCGCCTCCAGGCGTCTGTACGACCTCGTCGATTTCAGCAACTACACCACTATGGCCTTCAAGTTCGAGCTTTACATCCCCAGTTCCAATCCTTGGAAGTCCAACGCTATGCAGATAATCCCGTCTTCCACCGCTTCCGTAACGCTGGGCAATGCCGGCGTCCTCGGACCTGATGGCAAGGCTCTCGGCGGTGCGAACAACAAGTACATCTCCGGCGACGGTGATTATCCTACTCCCGCAAGGGCCCTGTGGCGTCCTTGGCTGGAAAGCGGCAGCTATGATACCGGCGACAAGTGGGTCACCATCGTGATCCCGATGTCGGATATCAAGTTCGACTCCCACGGCAAGGATGCAATGGTTCCTCTGGCCGCTGATTCCTTCGCAGGTCTGACCATCTTCGTGTCCGGCGGCGATGTCGCAGGCGAGGATTGCCAGCCTATCTTCAAGATTGACCACATCCGTGCGGTCCCTTATAAGTAGAGGAGAAATGAATATGAAAAAGTTAATCAGCATACTTTCTATCGGTCTCCTGCTGTTCACAGCTTGCCAGCAGGAGGTGCTCGACACCAACCAGTATTCCAGCAGCGAAGTGAAACTGGTATCGTTCGGGCCGAACCCCGTGATGCGTGGAGCCACCCTGTGCTTCTACGGCAGCAACCTCGATAAGGTCGGTGCCGTGGAGGTCCCCGGTGTCGCGCCCATCACCGACATCGAGGTAGTGAAGAGCGGTAATCCTTCCGAGATCCGCGTGCAGCTTCCTGCCGAAGGGACCGAGGTCGGCAAAGTCAAACTCGTTGCCGGCAAGAAGGAACTCTTCACCCAGAGCGAGGTCACTTACATCGAGCCCATAGTGTTCGAGTCCTTCAGCGCCACCGAGGCTATGCCCGGCGACGTGATCACCATCACCGGTGATTATATGAACCTGGTAACCGAGGTCATCTTCGCCAACGAGGTAAGCGTCCCCGTCAATGCAGGTGCCACCCGCCACCAGACTTCGGTCACCGTTCCTGCCAACGCCATCACCGGCGAGCCCATCCTTACCGACGGCGAGAATCTCATCTACAGTTTCACCGAGATCAAGATAGGCAAGCCTACGGTCACATCCCTGACCATAGAGGATGCCCGTCCCGGCAAGCCTGCAGTTGTTGAGGGAACCTTCCTCAATATGATCGAGAAGTTCGTCTTCGAGGGCGGCGTAGTGCTTGACACCACCGCTTTCACCCTGAACGAGGGCAACACTTCCATCAGCGTGGACATTCCTTCCAAGGCCAAGAGCGGCGACGTCCTGCTCATCTCCTACGCAAAGGATACCCTGAACGCCGGTTCCGTGACCATGATCAGGCCTGCCGGCCTCAGCGTCAGCCCCGTTCCCGTCAAGGCGGGCAGCGCTCTCGAAATCAGCGGCAGCGACCTCGAGCTGGTGACCAGCGTCGATTTCGTGGGAGCCTCCGGTGCGACATTCAGCTGCGCTGAAGGCAAGATCACCGTTGAAAGCGTCCCTGCGACCGCCGTCGAAGGTGATATCACCCTCGTGATGGACAATGGCGAGAGCAGCACCGTCGCTTTCACCCTCGTGCATCCTACGGTAGTAAGCATCGCCCCTGCCACCATCACCGCCGGTGACACCCTCGTGGTTTCCGGAACCGACCTCGACCTTATCTCCGGAGTTACCCTCGGAGGTAAGGAAGAAGCTTTCGAGGCAAGCGAGGATGAGCTCAAGATAGCCACCGCCGCCACCTCCGTTTCCGGCAAGATCGTACTCAAGCTCGCAAACGGCGAAACCGTGGAGCCTGCCGACGAAATCACCGTCAACTATGATTCCTTCATCGTAGTGAACGAGATGCCTGCTGCCGAGCATATCGGAGCGGCCGTAACGTTCAAGGGTACCAACTTCATGATGATAGACCGTATCTACATCGGCGAAGCCAAGGTCTCCCAGTATATCAAGCGTTCCGATGACGAGATATCCTTCATAATGCCTTACAACAAGGTAGGTACCTACAGCATAACCTTCGAATTGCTCAATGGAGACAAGGAGGTATGTCCTACCAAGATAGAGGTGCTGCTTCAGCAGAGTATCTCCGTCGTCTGGGAGGGTAATGTCGATTTAGGCGCCTGGGCCGTCAACTGGGAAGTCCCCGCCGATGCTTTCACCAAGATCGATATGCACGTGGGCCAGCAGATCCGCTATTATGTCACTCCTACTGCCGACTGGTGGCAGTTCCAGTTGTTCGACGGACACTGGAACGCCCTTGTGGTGGACGAGAGCACCGATGGCTCCAATAACATCAACACCAACAAGATGGATATCTCTTCCGGTTATATTTCCATCAAGGTTACCGAGGATATCCTTACCAAGTTCACGACGTTCGTCGATTGGGGCTATTCAGGAATCATTCAGGGTGAGAGCCTGATACTTACCAAGATAGAAGTGGTCGAGGATATCCCTCAGGAGGTGACTATCTTCAAGGGCCCCGTTTCCCTTACCTGGGGAGATGACGGCCGCTTCGGCCTGGCAATGTCATATTTCGAAAAGGCAACCCCCGGCAGCAAGCTGATATTCTACTTCGAACAGACCGAGAGCTGGGGACAGGTCCAGCTCAACGATGGCTGGTGGGCGAATGCCGATATGACCTTCCCTGAAATCGGCGGAGCATACATCACCACCGACAATGTGGGCGGAAAGGATGTCACCAGACTCGAGCTCACCTTGACGGAAGCAGTCTTGAACCATATCCTGGCTACTCCCGGCGACTACTTCGGCCTGAATACCGATTATCAGGGCGACGGCCGCGTGGCCATGGTAATCCAGGGTTCCGACTGGATCATCAAGGAAGTCACCATATTGTAAACTCTTGCCCGGAGGGGGCTGACCCTCCCTCCGGGTCCTCATTTGTGTTGTCTGATGAAAAAACTATCTGTCATATCGCTGCTTGCCGCCCTTCTTCTGTCCGCATCCTGCGGAAAGGAGGAGGGAGGTGGCAGTCCGGTACCCGGCCCATCCCTTGTCAGCGTCAACCCCGCCGACGGCAGCCGGGACCTGGTGGGGAACGCCCTTACGGTGGTGTTTACCTACGATCAGAACATCGCCGTTTCCGGTAAAGGGCAGGATGCCGTAAGCATAAGCGGCGATGCCGGAATCACGGATGTCTTAGCCTACGGAAAAGAACTCAAGGTGGGCGTAAACGGGCTGGAACAGGGATCGACCTACACCGTGAGCGTGAAGGCTGGTGCGGTGCACGGATTCAAGACCGGGCAGGAGCCCTCCCCGGCCGTGAGCGTGAGCTTCTCGATGAAAGAGTATAAGACCTACACGCTGAATCCGCAGACCACGCTCAGCAACGCTTCCGCCAGCCCCCGCGCCAAGGCCCTATACCAGTTCCTGCTGGATACTTACGGCAAGAAGACTCTGAGCGGCTCCATGGCCTGCAAGAACGGCTGGGACAACCGCTTCGCCAACTACATAAACTCCATAACAGGGAAGTATCCCGCGGTATGCGGATACGACTACCTCTTCCTGGAATGGCCTCCCAAGGCCTGGAGCGAGTGCCCGGACTACGGGGATATCAGCGACCTGAAGGCTGCCTGGGATGCCGGCAGCATTATCCAGATCTGCTGGCATTGGAACGTGCCTAAATCGGAAGAGGCCTACAGGGCCAAGGACCCCGGAATGTGCGCCTTCTACACCAAGGACAACTCCGTATTCAAACCATCCGACGCCCTGGCCGCCGGCAGCTGGCAGCATGAATGCATAGATGCCCAGATAGCCAAGCTGGCGGGATATATGAAACTCCTCTCCGATGCCGGCATTCCCGTCCTCTTCCGCCCTCTGCACGAGGCCGCAGGGGATTATACCTGGGGCGCCTGGTTCTGGTGGGGGCGCGACGGGGCCGGGCCCTGCAAGCAGTTGTGGAGATATCTCTACGACAAACTCACGCACACATACAAACTGAACAACCTGATATGGGTTTGGACCGTGCAGACCAGCGATGCCGGCAAACTTGCGGATGTGGAAAAGATGGAGGAGTGGTATCCGGGAGATGACTGCGTGGACCTGGTGGGCTCCGACCTCTACGTGGCCAAGAATACGACTCAGTCGGCTGTATTCAAGAGGGTTAACGATTCGGTGAAGGGCCGTAAGATGGTGGCTCTTTGCGAGATTGGCAACCTTTTTGATATCGATGCGTGTTACGACGAAGGGGCTCCCTGGCTCTATTTCCTTACCTGGAACAGCTTCGACGGTGAAGGCAATCCGCTTTTGTATTCCGACAGCTGGAACAACTCCATCGACGACTGGAAAAAGGCGCTGTCCAATTCCCACATACTGAATAGAGGCAATGTTAGCGACTGGAAATAACTTATGAAAACTAAATTACTGATGCTGATGGCCCTGTGCGCCTTGCTGGCGAGCTGCGGCAACAACGAGAAAAACCAGAAGACGGATGCTGCCGCACCCGTGCTGACGGCCGTATCTCCCGAACCGGGCGCTACCGGAGTACTTGTGAGCACTTCATCCGTCGTGTTCAGCTACGACCAGAACATAAAGATCAGCCTTGCGGACCAAAGCCGTATAAGCATCACCCCCGAAGTGTCGATAAACTCGGTCAATGCCTACAACAATACGATTACGGTCAGCATCTCGGGCCTCGAATATGCCACTACATATACGGTAGAGGTGCCTGAAGGCGCGGTGAACGGTTTCAAGTCCTCCCAGAAAGCAGCGGCAGCCGCCCGCACATCCTTCACTACCGAGAATGCCCCCGTGGACCCCGGTACCGACGAGCGCCTGTCCGACGTGGCCTGGGATCTGGCCGCCGCGCTGGGACTCGGTTGGAATATGGGCAACCATATGGACGCCTTCAGCGGCACCACTCCTTCCGAGACCGTCTGGGGCAACGCAAAATGCACCCAGGCAACATTTACGAAACTCAAGCAGGCCGGATTCAAGTCCGTCCGCATCCCTGTCACCTGGCTCGACAAGATAGGCCCCGCACCCGGATACAAGATAGATGAAGCCTGGCTGGACCGGGTGGCTGAAATCGTGGGTTACGCCGAGACCGCCGGGCTCTATGCCATAGTCAACACCCATCACGACGAATGCAACAACGATGGCCACTGGCTCAACATACTGGCGGCATCCGTGAATCCCGATACCAACGAATCGATAAAGGCCGAAATCAAGGCCGTCTGGACGCAGATCGCGGATAGATTCAAGGACAAGGGCGAGTGGCTGATACTGGAATCCTTCAATGAGATCCATGACGGAGGATGGGGCAACAGCGCTGCCTTCAGGGCCAATCCCTCCGTGCAGTGCAATGTGCTCAACCAATGGAACCAGGCCTTCGTGGATGCGGTCCGTGCAACTGGCGGCAACAACGCCACCCGCTGGCTGGGCGTGCCCACCTATGCTGCCAATCCTGGCTTCGTGGATTACTTTGTGATGCCTTCCGACCCTGCCGGCAAGATGATGCTCGCATTCCATTGCTACGATCCCTATGATTTCACCATCGGAGACGCACAGTATTCCGACTGGGGCCATACCGGCAAGGCCGGCAACAAAGCCAACGGAAGCGACGAAGAGTATTTCAAGGCTCTTTTCAACAAGTTCACCCGCAACTATGTAAACAAGGGCATCCCTGTGTATATAGGCGAGTTCGGATGCTCTATGCGCAACAAGAGCGACAGCCGCTCCTGGGCCTTCTACAAATACTATCTCGAGTATGTTGTGAAGGCTGCCAAGACCTACGGCCTGCCCGCATTCCTATGGGATAACGGGGCTCCCGGCTACGGCAAGGAGCGTCACGGCTACATCAACCACGGCACCGGAGACTATATGGGCGACAGCAAGGAGGTCGTGGACATAATGACCAACGCAATGAACAACGCATCCCCGGCCTATACGCTGGAAACCGTTTACGATAAAGCACCAAAAAATTGAAAATGAGACATATACTTAAACCTATCCTGGCCATCGGCCTCTCCGTAATGCTCGCAGCATCCTGCGGGAGTGCAGCCCAAAGCGGCCGTACACGTCTTCTCGACTGCCTTAAGGCCTCGGCCGAAGCGGGCAAGATCCTTTACGGCCATCAGGACGACCTCTGCTACGGCCATAGCTGGAAGGTCGAAGATCCGGCCAACGATCCTCTGGAGCGCTCCGACGTGAAGGAAGTCAGCGGCAAATATCCCGCCGTCCTAGGCCTGGAGCTCGGTGAAATCGAGCTCGGCGGCAGCGTCAGCCTTGACGGAGTGCCCTTCGAACTTATACGCAGGGCGGCCGTAAAGCACGTGGAAAGAGGGGGAGTGGTCACCTTCTCCTGGCATCCCCGCAACATCTTCACCGGCGGAACCGCCTGGGACGTGAGTTCCGACAAGGTGGTGGCCTCCATACTCGAAGGGGGAGAACACCACGAAGCTTTCAAGGGCTGGCTCACCATTCTCGGGGATTTCTTCGACAGCCTGCGCGATGCCGACGGCAAGCGCATCCCCTTTATCTTCCGCCCCTGGCACGAGCATACCGCCAGCTGGTTCTGGTGGGGCAAGGACCTCTGCACCGTCGGGCAGTACAAGGCCCTCTTCCGTATGACCTACGATTATCTGACGGAAGAGCGCGGGATGGATAACATAGTCTGGTGCTATTCCCCCAACCTTGACGTGGATGCGGAAGGATATATGGAGCGCTATCCCGGCGACGACGTCATCGACATACTCGGCCTGGATGCCTATACCTACAACGGAGGCGAGGCTGGGATGGAGGCTGCCAGCGAGCTTTTCCGCAGCAAGCTGGTGCCTACGCTGGAGTACCTGCAGCAGCTCGGTAAGGAGCACGGCAAGCTCATAGCCCTCTCCGAAACCGGCCTGGAGGGCCTCTGCAGCCCTGACTGGTGGACTTCCACCCTCTACCCCTGCATCAAGGATTTCCCTCTGGTCTACGTGCTTACCTGGCGCAACGCCTGGGACAGGCCGGAGCATTTCTACGGCCCCTGGAAGGGATTCGAATATGAAAACGACTTCATCAGATTCGCAGAATCAGACAAAATAATACTATTGTAAATTATGGACTTCAAAGAGAGAGAGCGTTTCCTGCGTGCGCGTCACGAGGAACTATTGCAAAGGATTAATGTCCCCCTCGAGGGCAATGGCATATACGAAAGGTACAAGAACCCCGTGCTGACGGCGGATCATGCACCTCTGGAGTGGCGTTATGACTTCGACCCCGCCACTAACCCTTACCTGCTGGAGCGTTTCGGCATTCACGCTGCCTTCAATGCGGGCGCCATCAAGTTCGGCGGACGCTATTGCATGGTGGCCAGGGTGGAAGGCGCCGACCGCAAATCCTTCTTCGCCGTGGCCGAGAGCGAAAACGGCGTGGACGGATTCCGTTTCCGCAAGCGCCCCATCACTATGCCCGAATACGGCGAACCTGCCACCAACGTTTATGATATGCGCCTCACCGCCCACGAGGACGGATGGATCTACGGCATATTCTGCGTTGAGCGCAAGGACCCTGCCGCCCCCGCGGGCGACACTTCCTCGGCGGTCGCAGCCGCTGGCGTGGCCCGTACCAAGGATCTCGAGAACTGGGAGCGTCTTCCCGACATACAGTCTCCCAGCCACCAGCGCAACGTGGTGCTGCATCCCGAGTTCGTGGACGGCAAGTACGCCCTCTACACCAGGCCTCAGGACGGATTCATCGACGCCGGCAGCGGTGGCGGCATAAGCTGGGCCCTGGTCGATACTATGGATGGCGCCGTAATCCGCGAGGAGAAGGTGATCAACACCCGCATCTACCATACCATCAAGGAAGCCAAGAACGGAGAAGGCCCCGCCCCTGTCAAGACCTCCAAAGGATGGCTGCATCTGGCCCACGGAGTGCGTTACTGCGCTTCCGGCCTGCGCTATGTGCTCTATATGTATATGACCGCCCTCGACGACCCTACCAGGGTGATCGCCGAGCCTGCCGGATTCTTCATGGCCCCAGAAGGGGAAGAATACATAGGAGACGTGATGAACGTGCTATTCTCCAATGGCTGGATAGCCGACGAGGATGGCAAGGTATTCATCTACTATGCCTCCAGCGATACCCGTATGCACGTGGCCACCTCCAGCATCGACCGTCTGGTGGACTACTGCCTGAACACGGCTCCGGACGGATACCGCACCGGCCTTACCGTGGAACGCCTGAACCGTCTCATAGATAAGAACAGCAAATAATACCCGCCATGGCAAGACTCTCCGAGAAAATAGGCTACGCCTTGGGCGATGCGGCTGCAGGTGGAATCACCTGGAAAGTGATGTCCATCGCATTCCCTCTGTTCTTTACCAATATCTTCGGATTGACGGTCGCGGATGCGGCCACCCTGATGCTGGTAGCCCGTCTTTTCGACGTTGTGACCGATCCTCTGATGGGAGCCATCGCCGACCGAACCCAGTCGAGATGGGGTACCTACAGGCCTTGGATCATCTTCGGAGCCATCCCTCTGGGAGTGATCTTCGCTCTGCTGCTCTACACGCCCGACCTTGGCCCTGCAGGCAAGCGCATCTATGCATACTCGATGTACCTGCTGATGATGGTCGCTTACACGGCGGTCAACGTCCCTTATGGTTCCCTGCTCGGGGTGATGACACCCGATGACAACGAGAAGAACGAGTTCTCCTCCTTCCGTATGGTGGGAGCCTATGCGATGGGCTTCATAACCCTGCTGTCCTTCCCTTATCTGCAGAAGCTGGTAGGAGGCACTCCGGCCCATCAGTATGCAGTGCTGGGCGCCATACTCGGCGGCCTGGCGGCTTTGGGCACCTTGGCCTGCGGACTGCTTACCAAGGAACGTCTGAAACCGGTCCGTGCCGAGAAGTTCTCCTTCAAGCCCTTCGCCGACCTCTTCCGCAACAAACCTTGGATATATCTCACCCTGGTCGGCGTCTGCACCAATTTCTTCAACGGATTCCGCTACGCAGTGGCCGGTTATCTGCTGGAATACTGCCTCCACGGCGATGTCACCGTGTCGGGCCTTATCATCAACTATACGGTCTTTATGACCTTCGGCGAGGTTACCTGTATGATTTTCGGAGGCATCAGTCCTGCATTTACCAGGTGGGTGGGCTCCAAGCACCGTGCATTCAGCATCGCGGCGCTTATCTGCGCGGTAACTTCCATACTCTTCTTCTTCATCCCCATGGATCCCAAGTTCATCTGGCTGATGGTGGCGATGGTAATCCTCACCTCCGTCGGAATCGGACTTTATTCCCCGCTGCTCTGGTCGATGTATGCGGATGTGGCCGATTATGCCACCGAGAAGAACGGCACCTCCTCCACCGGACTCATTTTCTCTTCCGGAACTATGGCCCAGAAGTTCGGCTCCGCCATCTCGGGGGCCCTGGTGGCCACCTTCCTCGGCCTGGCAGGTTTCATCTCCGGCAGCGATCCCGTCACGGGACAGACCGTGGTGACCATCACCAACGAGCCTGCCGTGCAGAAGATGATATGGAGCATATTCTCCATCTTCCCTGCCGCCATCGCCTTTATAATAATGCTGCTGCTCCGTCTTTATCCTATCAAGAAATAGAATATGCGTAATCTTTCCGGAATCCTTATAGCCGCCTGTATGACACTTGCTGCCGGATGTGCATCCAGCAAAGCTCCCGAACTGCCTGCCCTCTATGTGGAAGGAACGCAGCTTATGGCTGCGGGAAAACCCGTGGCAATGCGGGGAGTGAGTTTCGGCTGGCACAATATATGGCCGCGTTTCTATAACAAAGAGGCCGTGAAGCACCTGCACGACGACTGGGGAGTGCAGCTTTTCCGTGCGGCGATCGGTGCCGACGACCACGCCAAGGCCGACAATCCCGGCATCCACGGAGGATATATGGGCGAGCCCGAATTCGCCCTGGAGTGCCTCTACAACGTGGTGGACGGGGCCATAGAAAGCGGCTCCTACGTAATAGTGGACTGGCATTCCCATCTGCTGCACACGGCCGAAGCCAAGGACTTCTTCACCAAGGTAGCCACCCGCTACGCCGACTGCCCCAACGTCATCTACGAGCTCTACAACGAGCCCGTGAACGACAGCTGGGCGGAACTGAAGGCCTACGCCGAGGAACTGATACCCGTAATCGACAGCATCTCCACCGTGCATCCCCTGATACTTATGGGATGCCCCCACTGGGACCAGGACATAAACCTCCCTGCAGAAGACCCTTTGACGTGTTACGACAACCTGATGTATACGGTCCATTTCTATGCCGCCACCCACAAGGATTACCTTCGTGAGCGCAGCGATGCGGCCCTCGCCGCCGGCATTCCCATCTTCCTTTCGGAATGCGCCGCCTGCGAGGCCAGCGGCGACGGCCCTATGGATATGGATTCCTGGCAGGCCTGGAGCGGCTGGGCCGCTTCCAAAGGCATCAGCATAATTACCTGGAGCATCTCCGACAAAGCTGAGACCTGCTCTATGTTCACCCCCGAGGCAAGCTCCGAAGGGCCTTGGAAAGACGAGGTCATCAAGCCCTGGGGAACTATCGTGAAAAACTGGCTATGAAAGAATACGGACATTTCGACGATGCGTCGAAAGAATATGTGATTACCCGGCCCGACACCCCGTGGCCCTGGATAAACTATATGGGTACGGGAGATTTCTTCTCCCTTATCTCCAACACCGCCGGCGGTTACTGCTTCTGCAAGGATGCCAAGTACCGCAGGATACTCCGCTACCGCTATAACGGAGTGCCTATGGACGCCGGTGGAAGGTATTTCTACATAAAGGACGGCAACACGGTCTGGAATCCCGGCTGGAAGCCCTGCAAGACTGCTCTCGACAGCTACGAGTGCCGCCACGGAATGGGCTACACCCGCATCACCGGCGAGAAGGACGGCCTCCGCGCCGAGCTGCTGTTTTTCGTGCCCCTCGGCCAGCGCTGCGAGCTGCAGCGGGTCCGGCTGACGAATACCGGCAATACTGCAAAGGAAATAAAGCTCTACTCATTCGTGGAATGGTGCCTCTGGAATGCATCTACCGATATGGAGAACTTCCAGCGCAACCTTTCCACCGGCGAGGTCGAAATCGAGCCTGATGCCATCTACCATAAGACGGAATACCGCGAGAGACGCAACCACTACGCTTTCCTCGGGGTGAACCGCCGCTTCGACGGATACGATACCGACAGGGAGGCATTCCTGGGTATGTACAATGGTTTCGATGCCCCCCGGCAGGTGCTTGCAGGCACTTCCGGCAACTCCACCGCCCACGGCTGGAGCCCCGTCGCCGCCCAGCGCTTCGACCTCTCCATCGCTCCCGGAGAGAGCGAAGAACTGATCTTCGTTCTGGGATATGTCGAAAATAGGCCCGAGGCAAAATTCTCCGCCCCCGGCATAATCAACAAGGCCCCCGCCAGGGAGATGATGGAGAAGTTCTCCACCGGCGCCGCCTTCGACGAGGCTTTCGCCGCCCTGGGCGAGTGGTGGGATGGCCTGCTCGGCCGCTTCCGCATCGAATCCGCCGTGCCCGAACTCGACCGCACCGTGAACATCTGGAACCAGTACCAGTGCATGATAACCTACTTTATGAGCCGCAGCGCCAGCTACTTTGAGAGCGGGATCGGCCGCGGAATGGGTTTCCGCGATTCCAACCAGGACCTGGCCGGAATAGTGCATATGGTGCCGGACCGCGCCCGGGCGCGCATACTCGACATAGCCGCCACCCAGTTCCCCGACGGAGGCTGCTACCACCAGTACCAGCCCCTCACCAAGCGGGGCAATAACGACATTGGCGGAGGATTCGGGGACGACCCCCTCTGGCTCATCTTCGGCACGGTGGCATACATCAAGGAAACGGGGGATTTCTCCATACTCGACGAGCCCGTGCCCTTCGACAATAAGCCCGGCAGTGAGGTCTCCCTGCTGGAGCATCTTAAGATAAGTTTCGCCCGCGTGGCGGATAATCCCGGACCCCACGGCCTGCCGCTGATAGGCAGGGCGGACTGGAACGACTGCCTGAACCTGAACTGCTTCTCGCTGGATCCCGACGAATCCTTCCAGACCACCGAGAACGTGTCCGGCGGCCAGGCGGAATCCCTTATGATAGCAGGGCTCTTCGTGGCCGAGGGCCGCGATTTCGCGGAGCTTCTCGAGCACCCCGCGGTTGCTGCTCCCCAGGAATACGTGCAGAAAGTGCGCAGCGCCGTGGCTGCTATGGAAGAGGCCGTCAAGCATTACGGCTGGGACGGGGAATGGTTCCTCCGCGCCTACGATTTCTACGGGCGCAAGATAGGTTCTTCCGAAAACGAAGAAGGAAAGATATTCATAGAAAGCCAGGGATGGTGCGCCATGGCGCGCATCGGGGCGGAGGAAGGCCTCTGCGACAAAGCCCTGGATTCGGCGGTGAAACTGCTGGAATGCGAGCAAGGAATGGTGCTGAACACCCCCGCGTACTCGGAATTCATCCCCGACTACGGCGAGATCAGCTCCTATCCTCCCGGATACAAGGAGAACGCCGGAATCTTCTGCCACAACAATCCCTGGGTGATAATTGCCGAAGCTATGGCCGGCCGGTCCGAAGATGCCTGGAGGCTGTACCGTAAGATAAGCCCCGCCTTCCCCAAGGACCAGGACCTCCGCAAGGTGGAGCCCTATGTGTTCTGCCAGATGGTGGCCGGCCGCGATGCCGCCCGCCCCGGCGAAGGCAAGAACAGCTGGCTTACCGGCACCGCCGCCTGGACCTGGAAATGTGTCAGCGAATTCATCCTCGGCATCAAACCCCAGTATGACGGCCTGCTCATCGAACCCTGCATCCCTCTGAAGTACGGCAGCTACAAGGTGCACCGCCGCTTCCGCGATGCCGAATATGAGCTGACCATCCACTGTACTGGGAAATCTGCAAAAGAATTCTTACCTTACAAGCCTGGAAAACACTATTTGGAAATCACATTATGATGACTCTTATCGCTCTTCTGGCGAGCGTCGCCGTCCTGCACACGGCAAACACCACCATGGTTCTGGAAACGGAACCCGGGCAGGAAGTCAGGACAGTTTATTACGGCACCCGTCTGAATGATGCCGAGACAGCTATGTTGCAGGGCGCCAAAGCCCAGCGCACCTATCCCTGTTACGGGCTGATCGCCACCGAAGAGGCCGCCTTCGCCGCCATTCAGGCGGACGGCAACCGCACGGTGCAGCTGCGTATCGAAAAATCCGGCCTGAGCGACTGGGAGGGAGGAAAGATTCTTTGCATCGACTGCAAGGACGCTTATTACCCCCTCCGCGTCAAGATCTTCTTCAAGACCTTTACGGACCAGGATATGATAGAAACCTGGACCGAGACCTTCAACGAAGGCAAGAAGCCCGTCACCCTGACCCGCTTCGACTCGGGGCATCTTCCCATACGGGTGGATGATGTGTGGATATCCACGCTCTACGGCACCTGGGCCAACGAGGGCCGGGTGAATACCGAGCCCCTGACCCGCGGCTGGAAGGTCATACGCAACATAGACGGCACCCGCAACTCCCATACTTCCCACGGAGAGGTGATGATATCGCTCGACGGCAGGCCCAGGGAGGATGCCGGCCGGGTGATAGGCGCCGCCCTTTGCTGGGGAGGCAATTATGAGCTGCGCTTCCAGACCAATGACAGCGATTACCATCATTTTTTTGCAGGAATACTCCCGGAGCACGACAATGTGGTGCTCGCCAAGGGGAAGTCTTTCGCCACTCCCCACCTGGCGCTTTCCTTCAGTTCGGAAGGCCTCGGCGGAGTAAGCCGCAATTTCCATCGCTGGGGCCGCAAATATATGCTGCGCCACGGCGACAAGGAGCGCGACATACTTCTGAACAGCTGGGAGGGCGTGTATTTCAACATCAACGAAGAGGGGATGAAGCAGATGATGGACGACATCGCCTCGATGGGAGGAGAACTGTTCGTGATGGACGACGGCTGGTTCGGAGCCAAATATCCCCGCAAGAACGACCATTCTTCCCTCGGCGACTGGACCACCGATACGGCCAAGCTCCCCAACGGAATCCCCGGACTTGTGAAGGCCGCCACCGAGCGCGGGATCAAGTTCGGCATCTGGATAGAGCCCGAGATGACCAATACCATAAGCGAACTCTACGAGTCGCATCCCGACTGGATAATCAAATCTGCCAACCGTGACATAGTGCAGGGCCGCGGCGGCACCCAGGTGGTGCTGGATATGTCGAAGAGGGAGGTCCAGGACTTCGCCTTCGGAGTGGTGGACAATATAATGAAAGAGAATCCCGACATAGCCTACATCAAGTGGGACGCCAACTGCCCCATAGCAATGGACTTCTCCAATATCGCTTACTGGCAGGGCTTCTATGCTATGGTGGAGCGCGTCCGCGAGGCTTATCCCGACCTGGTGATACAGTGCTGCGCATCGGGCGGCGGCCGTGCCAACTGGGGCGTGCTGCCCTGGTTCGACGAGTTCTGGGTTTCGGACAATACCGACGCGCTGCAGCGCATCTATATGCAGTGGGGTACCTCCTACTTCTTCCCTGCTATCGCGATGGCTTCTCACATAAGCGCTACTCCCAACCATACGGTCTATCGCACCACCTCCCTGAAATACAGGATAGACGTGGCTATGAGCGGGCGTCTCGGGATGGAAATCCAGCCTAAGAATATGACTGCCAAGGAGAAAGACATATGCCGCAAGGCCATTGCGGACTACAAGCGCATACGCCCCATAGTGCAGTTCGGCGATATCTACCGCCTGGTTTCTCCCTATGACGACAGGGGATTCGCTTCGCTGATGTATGTTTCGGAAAACGACGACAAGGCCGTGGCTTTCTGGTGGAAGATAGCGAACTTCTATGACGAGCACTTCCCGCGCCTGCGCCTCGCCGGCCTGGATCCTTCCCGTAGCTACAAGGTGAGCGAGCTGGACCGCCTGGACCTTGAAGCACTCCCTTACGAGGGCAAGAGCTTCACCGGTCGTTTCCTTATGGACGTGGGCCTGGAAATCCCCCCGACCAACAAGGTCGAGAGGGCTATGCGCAGCGACTGGTCTTCCAGGGTGCTGCTGATAGAGGCTCAGTAAACTTAGAGATAGCTGAAATCGTGGACGCCGCGGCCGATTCTGACCGTGGCGTTTCCTTTTGCGCCTTCCATGCTGCGGATAATAATCTGGGCTTTGCCCGCAAAGGGCTTTATCTGCAAGCTTGCGGCAAGGGGCCGCTCGATTTCCTTGAAGGCGGGATCGCCGTTACCCCATCCGAGGAACTCGGCATTTTCCACCGTTACATCCAGCAGCTCTTCGGGCGAAGTGATGTCCAGGACGATAATATCCTGGCCGTCAGGCTTCAGGGCCGTCTTGGAAGCAATGACGCTGGTGCCGCTGACGGTTTCCGGCCACGCATCTTCCGCCGCGCGCTTGCCGCGGATGAATCCCCGGGCGCTGAATCTCCGGGCAGACGCGGGAACTTTCCAGGCCAGGTGGCCGTCTTCCGGCATCTCCTTGGTCCCCAGCGACCTGCCGTCGGCGTAGAGCCGTACGGAGCTGCAGTTGGAATATACCCATACCTCGCCCTCGCAGGGGCCGCAGATGTGCACCATAGGCTCGTCGGTCCAGACGGATTGCAGGTAGAAGGCCTCGTCTTTGGGGAAGCAGCAGTAATCCAGGATGCCGAACTGCGAGCCAGTGGCGGGCCATACCATAGGATTGGGCTCCCCGCGGTAGTCCTGCCCCGTCCAGTAGAACAATCCGGCCCTCCAAGGCTCAGCCTTGTAGTACTTCCATCCGTGCTCTATGACATTTATGCGACCCAGCGTGTCGCGGCGGTTGAGGGGAGCCATCCAGCCCTTTCCGGGGACGGTCTCGTACTTGCCGCGGGTGCCTGCCCCGGAGGTCTCCTCGGTGCCGACTGCAAGCTTCTGCGGCCATTTCCGGTGGTATTCGTCGATGGGATTCTGCACTATGTAGTTGTATCCGAACACGTCCACTCCCTTCACCAGGGTGCGCCCTCCGGCATTTCCGTAGGTGCAGGGCCGGGTGGGATCCAGGCGGTGCGCTTCCTGGCACATCAGCCTCGCCAGTTTTTCACCTTTGGGGCTGTGCTCGACCGCCCATTCCTCGTTCCCTATGCTCCATAGAATAATGGAAGGATGGTTGAGGTCGCGGGCTATCATCTTCTGAAGCTGGTCGTACTGCTCGTTGACGCCCATCTGGCGGTTCTCGTCGATTACCAGCATTCCAAGCTCGTCGCAGATGTCCAGCATCGCGGGAGATGCGGGATTGTGCGAACTGCGTATGGCGTTGAATCCGTATTTCTTTAGCTGGAGTATGCGGTAGCGCCAGAGCTCGTCCGGCACGGCTACCCCCACTCCGGCGTGGTCCAGATGCAGATTGCAGCCCTTGAGCTTTACCGGCTCCCCGTTCAGGAGGAACCCTTTTTCCGGATTGAATTCTATATCCCGGATTCCGAACCTGACGCTGGTGCGTTCGGACAGTTTGCCATCGTAATAGAGGGAGATCTCGCAGGTGTAGAGATAAGGGTCCTCCAGGCTCCAGCGGTGTTCCGGCTTTGCGACCGGGAGGCCGTCGGCATCGAGGATACGCACCTCGCTGCGAAGCTTCTTTTTGTCCGCTCCCGGCCCCGCCATCTTTATCGCGAACCGGGGCTTCCCGTTGTTGACATTGAGGGAATAAGGCACGATCGACGCCGGCCCCGCCTTATGCAGCCATACGTTGCGGTAGATGCCCGCGCCTTCGTAGTACCAGCCTTCCTCCGTGGAGGCATCGCAGCGCACGGTAATCACATTGTCCCCGCCGTAGTTGAGGTAGGGAGAAAGGTCGTAGCTGCTCTGGGTATATCCGCTCTGCTCGCTTCCCAGATAGCATCCGTTGCAGAATACCTGGCTGTTGCGGAATATGCCTTCGAACTCTATCCAAATCTGTTTCCCTTCATCTTCCGCAGGAATGTCGAGGTGCTTGCGGTACCAGCCTACGGAATTGCCAGGATACTTCCAGCCTATGCACTTGTAGCCGTGGGAATGGCTGGCCTCGGCGCTGTAGGGAAGGTCCACCGCCCAGTCGTGCGGGAGGCTCACCTTCTGCCAGGCGGAATCGTCGAATTCCGGCATTATGGGGGCGTGGCTGTGGTTGGCGCTGAGCACCTTGCTGTAGTATGTGAAATACTCGGTCCCGTGGGTAAAATCGCGCTCCATCGAGGCGGCGTCGCCTAGGGAAAAAGACCAGTTGTTATTAATCAGTATTGCGGTTAGAAGTATCAGTATTTTCATATCTGCAAGATACGAAAAAAATGTTAAATTTGTGGGAGTCCAGACCCATAATCATATGAAAAACACTATACGTTCCGCCGCCGTCCTGCTGCTTCTTCTGCTTGCGGCTTGCAATAATGAATATTCCAGGAAAGGTAATACGGTGACCATCAGGGTGGCCGATGCTGCGGAGGGTGCTCCGCAGAGGATCTGCCTGCAGGTCCTCGGCGACCGCATCATAAGGATTGCCGGTCAAGCCGGCAATGACGCTCTTCGTCATGCCCGACCTGATCGGGCATCCCTGGTGGTGCTGCCGCAGAAGGGGCGCACCCGCTTCAAAGTGTCGTCGGAGGGCGGCACCATGACCGTCTCCACCGCGGAAATCAGCGCCTGCGTCAGCCCTGAAGGCCTCATCTCCTTCTACGACAAGGAAGGCAATGCCCTGTTGGAAAACGGCAGCATCGACCTGTCGCCCAAAGTGGTGGAAGGCAAGCAGGGCTACGAGGTCCGCACGGTCTTCGACAGCCCGGAAGGAGAGTCCTTTTATGGTTTGGGGCAGCATCAGACCGGGGAATTCGACCGCCGCGGCACCGACGAGGAGCTCTACCAGTACAATACCAAGATAAGCATCCCCTTCGTAGTCTCCACCAACGGATACGGTCTGCTTTTCGATGCTTATTCCTACAGCCGCTGGGGCAACCCGAAGGGTTATGTGCAGCTCGGCCGGGAGCTGAAGCTCTATGACAGGAGCGGCAATCCCGGGGGCCTGACCGGTACTTATGTGGCTAAAGACGGCAGCCGCCTGGTACGCCGCGAAGACAGTCTCTTCTTCGAGAACGAGTGGGCCATAAGGAACCTGCCGGACTTCCCTCTGAACGGGGCCAAGGTGACCTATGAAGGATGGGTGGAGGCACCCCGGACCGGGGATTACCGCTTCAGCCAGTACTACGCCGGATTCCAGCGTACGTTGTTCGGCGGCAAGGAGGTCATGAGCCGGCGCTGGCGTCCGGCCTGGAATCCCAACAGCTGCAGATTCTCCGTACATCTGGAAGCCGGGGTCCGCACGCCCGTCCGCATAGAATGGGAACCCGACGGGGACGTATCCTACATAGGCTTGCGGGTAGCACCCCTGCAGAGCCCGGAGGAGCAGTCCAGGCTGAGTTTCTGGTCGGAATTCGAGCCCGGGGCCGACTTCTATTTCGTGGCCGGAGACAGCTACGACGAGATTATCCGCGGCTACCGCACCCTCACCGGCAAGGCCCGGGTGATGCCCAAGTGGGCCCTGGGATTCTGGCAGAGCCGCGAGCGCTATTCTACCCAGGAGGATCTGGTCGGCACCCTCGCGGAGTTCCGCAGGAGGGGGATTCCGGTGGACAACATAGTGCAGGACTGGCAATATTGGGAGGATGACCAGTGGGGCTCCCACGACTTCGACCTGAGCCGCTATCCGGACCCGGAGAAGATGCTGGACGATGTGCACGCCCTCCACGGCCGTTTTATGATAAGCGTCTGGCCCAAGTTCTACACCTCTACCGACAATTACAAGGCCCTGCGCGATGCAGGATACACCTACGAGAACGCAGTCCGAGATTCGGTGGTGGACTGGCTGGGCCACCGGCAGACCTTCTACGACGCCTATGCCGAGGGCGGCCGCAAGCTCTTCTGGAAGCAGATGGACGAGCATCTCTACAGCCGCTACGGCCGTAAGATAGATGCCTGGTGGATGGATGCCAGCGAGCCCAACCTGCGCGACTGCCTGCCCAAGGAATATATGCAGTGGCTGCTGACTCCTACGGCCCTGGGCCCTGCCACGGAATACTACAATGCCTACGCCCTGGTGAATGCCAAGGCCATCTATGAAGGCCAGCGCGGGGTGGATCCAGACAAGCGGGTGTTCCTTCTCACGCGCAACGGATTCGCCGGCCTGCAGCGCTACTCCACCGCCAGCTGGAGCGGGGATATAGGTACTTCCTGGACGGATATGCAGATGCAGATAACCGCAGGCCTGGGATATTCGATGGCCGGCGTGCCCTTCTGGGGGATGGATATAGGCGGATTCAGCGTTATGGGCAAGTTCCAGGATGCCTCCTCGCGCGACGAGTGGCAGGAACTCCAGACGCGCTGGCACCAGTTCGGCGCCTTCGTGCCCCTCTTCCGCACCCACGGCCAGTGGCCCCGCCGCGAGCTCTGGAACATAGCGGAGCCCGGCTCCAGGGCCTACCGTAGCATACTCTACTATATGCAGCTGCGCTACCGTCTGATGCCATATATCTACTCCTTGGCAGGGATGGTCCATTTCGACGACTATACGATTATGCGGGGCCTGCCCATGGATTTCCCGGACGACCCTACCGCCCGCGTCGTGGCCGACCAGTGGATGTTCGGGCCGGCGCTGATGCCTTGCCCCGTCTGCGAATACAAGGCCCGCAGCCGCGACGTCTATCTGCCAGAAGGCGTCTGGTATGATTTCTATACGGAGGAAAAACTCGAGGGTGGCGAGCCTATCGAGGCGGATGCTCCCTACGAGAGGATACCCCTCTTCGTGCGCGGCGGATCCATCCTTCCCCTCGGCCCCGAAATGCAGTGGAGCGACGAAAAGCCCGCGGATCCCATAGAACTCCGCATCTATCCCGGTGCGGATGCCTTCTTCACTTTGTATGAGGATGACGGCGTGAGCTATGCCTACGAGAAGGGGGCCTGCTCGATGATTCCCATAATCTGGGACGATGCTTCTGGAACGCTTACCATAGGCGAGCGCAGCGGCTCATTCCCGGGAATGCTCGAGGAACGCCGCTTCATAGCGCGTCTGGCCGGATCTTCCGAAAGCGTGGAGATTCAGTACAACGGGACCTCGACCTCTTTCAGCACCGGCTCCTGAGACATATCCTGGGGATTAGTGCCTGGCTCGTCCTGGGGTATCTCCTGGCCTATCATTGCGAAAAGCTGCTGCCAGTAGACGGGGAATTCCCCTTCGGCGTTCTTGAAGTTCATTGGCTTGGCGCTGAACAGATACCCTCCGTCGGGGGTGCGGTAGCTGTCGCGCACCAGTTCCGAGCAGTACATCGCCTCGTTGTCGGGCGAGAACCATACGTCGTAGGGGCGCCCCAGGAACTTCTTGGAGTTCTCTACGAACTGCTCCGCCATCTTGTTGTCTTTCAGCCTCTTGACTATGAATACGGGGAGCGACCCGTCTTTCAGGGTGAAGTCTTTGAAGAAAGTGTCTATGGGGTGGCGGTCCACTCCGTGCTTTATGGTGGCATCGATTATCCAGGTGGTGTCCTTGCCCACCTCGGCTATGGCTACGTGTATGAGGTTGAGGATTCCGTCGCCGGTTGCATCGCTGATGGCGCTGCCCATGGAATCGCCCTCCAGGCTGTAATCCGCAGGGATCCCTACGAAGATTAGGTCCCCGGTCTGCAGCGCCTTGTCATTGGCTTGCGAAGCCCTGTCACTGGCTTGCGCCGCCCTGTCACCGGCCTGCGCAGCCCTGTCATGCCCGGCCCGACCGGGCATCCTGCACCCGGCGACTGCGAGAGTCATAATTAGTAGGTATGCTAAACGTCTCATAATGCAAAGTTAAGCAGAAAATGGATATCTTTGCAGCAGTATGGATGATTCGGTTTTATTAGCTCTCCTTATTCCGTTCGCCGGCACGGCGTTGGGTTCCGCTTTCGTGTTCTTCATGCGGAAAGATATGCCCGCGCTGCTCCAGAAAGCCCTTCTGGGTTTCGCATCCGGCGTGATGGTGGCGGCCTCGGTATGGTCGCTGCTAATCCCTTCGATGGATATGACCCCCGGCAACGTATGGCCTGCTACGATCGGCCTGCTCGGTGGTTTCGCATTCCTGTTGCTGATCGACCGGATTACCCCGCACCTGCACCTTTCCGGAGGCCCGGAAGGTCCCAGGAGCAAGCTGTCCCGCACCACTATGCTGGCCCTGGCAGTCACGATACATAATCTTCCCGAAGGTATGGCAGTGGGCGTTGCCATAGCCGGGGCAATGGGGGGAGGCGCTGATGTTTTGGGTGCGGCCGATGTTTTGGGTGCGGGCGATGTTTTGGGTGCGGCTGATGTTTTGGGTGCGGCCGGTGCCGGGAGGACCGGAATCACTGTTGCCGCAGCCCTGGCCCTGTCGCTGGGTATCGCCATCCAGAACGTCCCCGAAGGAGCCATCATCTCCATGCCACTTCGCGCTGCCGGCAACAGCCGTGGCCGCTCCTTCTTGATCGGCGCCCTCAGCGGAATCGTCGAACCTATTGGCGGCGCGTTGGTGATACTCCTTGCATCCGCCGTTACCGGGATAATGCCGTATATGCTGTCATTTGCCGCCGGCGCAATGCTCTACGTGGTGATCGAAGAGCTGGTGCCCGAAGCCTCCGAAGGCGCCCACTCCAACATCGGCACCATCGGCTTCGCAGCCGGCTTCGCCCTCATGATGGTCCTCGACGTCCTCCTCGGCTGACACCCTCTCTGCTGCCGCTGCCGCGCCCTTCTTTCCCGGTTTTCGGCCGGGTCCTTCTTTCCGCTGCCCCCTTCTCACCTGGCTTTCGGCCGGGTCCTCTTCCCTGGCTTCCGGCCGGGCAGCTAAGTCGCTGATATTCAACCGTTTCCTGAAAACAAATCGGCAAATTTCGCCGATTTGTTTTCAGGAACTCGCTGACACATAAACACTTAGCTGCCCGCCCCGCCCGAATTCCTGCCTGGTCCGCCCGAAAACCGCAGTGCGGGCAGAAAAATGCCGGAATTCCTGCCTGCCCCGCCCGAAATCCGCAGTGCGGGCAGAAATACGCCGGAATTCCTGCCCGGGCCGCCCGAAAACCGCAGTGCGGGCAGAAAAACGCCGGAAAACCTGCCCGGACCGGGCGAAAACTTCAGTGCGGGCAGAAAAATGCCCGAATTCCTGCCTGGTCCGCCCGAAAACCGCAGTGCGGGCAGAAAAATGCCGGAAAACCTGCCCGGGCCGGGCGAAAACTTCAGTGCGGGCAGAAAAACGCCGGAATTCCTGCCCGGGCACGAAGATTACAGCCGTGGAAGGCAAACCCGCGGCGTGCGAAAGCCCGGCGGACGGGGAATGCAGGTACCGGGCCCCTTTTTCTTGGGGCCCGGACCTGCCCTTTCCCCGTCGCGGAAGAATATGCCGCGGTGTGCAGAGACCTCGCGGAAGAATATGCCGCGGTGTGTAGAGACCTCACGGAGGGAAATGCTGTAAGGAGTGGTTTGGCGAAAATGGGCGTGATATGTAAGTTGCTGAAAATACAGTCACTTACCCAGCACGGCCATTCCGAAGAATCCGTGCTGACCGTATGTCAAAGATAGTAATTCGAAAGCAATTCACAACATGTCCCAGCCTCGTCAATCGGCCGTTCGCCGATTTTGGGCGTTGCATCCACGGATTGGCAATATTCCGCAGTTTTTGTTAAATTTGTACCTTCTCTATGAGCACGGAAGAGTACATAAAGATACGTGGCGCCAAAGCCCATAACCTCAAGAATGTCAACGTGGATATCCCGCGCGGCAAATTCACTGTAATCACAGGCCTCAGCGGCAGCGGCAAGAGCTCCCTCGCCTTCGACACCATCTACGCCGAAGGGCAGCGACGCTATCTCAACACCCTCTCTCCCTACGCCAAACACTTTATGGGGATCCTGGACAAGCCCGAAGTGGAAAGCATCGAAGGCCTTAGCCCCATAATCGCCATAGAGCAGAAAACCACCGGAAACAACCCCCGCTCCACCGTCGGCACAATCACCGAAATATCCGACTTCCTCCGTCTTCTCTACGCCCGCGCATCCACCGCGTATTCCCCTGTCAGCGGAAAAGAGATGGTGCGCTACACCGACGAGCAGATAGTGGACCTGATAATGACCAGCTACCAGGGCCGCAAGTGCCTGCTGCTGGCACCGCTGGTACGCGGCCGCAAAGGCCACTACCGCGAACTCTTCGACCAGCTCCGCAGGAAAGGCTATTCCCAGGTACGCATCGACGGTGAAATCCTTGCCCTGAACGAAGTCGAATCCCTCGACCGCTACAAAGGGCATTTCATAGAACTGGTGATCGACAAGCTCAAACCCGGCGAAGGCGACGAGAAACGCATACGCGCCTCGGTGATGACCGCCCTGGGAATGGGCAAAGGATCCCTCGCCATACTGGATTACGAGACCGGGGAGATGCACCACTATTCCAAGCATCTGGTCGATCCCGAAACCGGCCTCTCCCTTCAGGAACCCGCACCGCACAGCTTCTCCTTCAACTCTCCCGAAGGCTACTGCCCGCATTGCAAGGGCCTCGGTACGGTGGTGAACGTGAATATGGATGCGGTGGTGCCGGATCCCGAGCTGAGCATAGCCGAAGGCGGAATCGTGCCCCTCGGCAAGGTCCGCGAGAACAAGAAATTCGAGGTCATCCGCTCCATAGCCCGGAAATATAATTTCTCCCTCCACGATCCCATCGCCGCACTGCCGGACGAGGTCGTGAGCCTGCTCATCTACGGCTCCGACGAGTTCTTCCGCATAGGCGACGGGAATCTCAGCCAGATGGTCAACTGGCCGGGAATCGTGGATAACATCGAAGATAAGATAGTCTGCCCCGTCTGCCACGGCACCCGCCTGCGCGAGGAGACCAACTGTTTCAAGATAGACGGAAAGACTATTTCGGAGGTCTGCGCGATGGAGATAAGCGAGCTCCACGAGTGGCTGGGAACCCTTCCCGGCAAACTCTCCCGCAGGGCCGGAACCATCGCCCGCGACATCCTGAAGGAACTCCGCGACCGCGTTTCCTTCCTTCTGGACGTGGGCCTCGAGTACCTGACGCTGGACCGCGCCACCGGTTCCCTTTCCGGCGGAGAAGGCCAGCGCATCCGCCTTGCTACGCAGATAGGTTCCCGTCTGGTGAACGTCATATACATCCTCGACGAGCCCTCCATCGGCCTGCATCAGCGGGACAATATAAAGCTGATTAATTCCCTGAAGGAGCTTCGCGACGAGGGGAATACCGTCTTGGTCGTGGAGCACGACGAGGCGACCATGCGGGCTGCGGACTGGCTCGTGGACGTCGGCCCCGGCGCCGGCATCGAAGGCGGTCGCATCATCTACTCCGGTCCCTCGGAAGGTGAACCCCCTTCGGGAGTTCGCCCTTCGGGCTCACCCCACCATCCCTTCGGGACGGTCCCCCCGCTATCGAACGTGGGGCCCCCGGAAAATGACAATTTTCTGGGGTACAACCGCGGGTGTTACGTCCCTCAGGGGGTTCACCTTCCAGAGACCGGCGATATGAATAGGTCCATAACCCTGAGATACCTGAACGGGGAAGATGAGATAGTGGTGCCGAGGGAAAGGAGAAAGGGGAATGGTAAGACACTTAAGCTGACAGGCGCGTCAGGCAACAATCTGAAGGATGTCGATGTGGAATTCCCTCTGGGCTGCATCATCGGCGTAGCCGGCGTCAGCGGCAGCGGCAAGAGCAGCCTCATCAACGAAACCCTCGTCCCCATCCTCAAGAAAAAATTCTACCGCTCCACCGACAAGCCCCTGCCCTACAAGGAAATCACTGGCATTAAGAACATCGACAAGATAATCGAGGTGGACCAGAGCCCCATCGGGCGCACCCCGAGGAGCAACCCCGCCACCTTCACCGGAGTGTTCGACGACATCCGCGCCCTCTTCGAGGACACCCCCGACGCCAAGGTCCGCGGCTTCAAGGCCGGACGCTTCTCCTTCAACGTCGCAGGCGGAAGATGCGAGGAGTGCAAGGGCGCCGGCATCAAGTTGATAGAGATGAACTTCCTGCCCAGTGTGGCGGTCCCCTGCGAGGTCTGCGGCGGAAAAAGATACAAGGAAGACACCCTCGCGGTGCACTATAAGGGCAAGAGCATCAACGACGTGCTCGAAATGAGCATAGCCGAGGCTTATGGCTTTTTCGCCAAGAACCCCCGCATCTCCCCCAAACTCAAGGCCCTCGTGGACGTAGGCCTGGGATATGTCAAGCTCGGGCAGAGTTCGGTATCGCTGTCGGGAGGGGAGAGCCAGCGTATGAAACTGGCGGCGGAACTGTTCCGCAAAAGCACCGGGAATACCCTCTACGTGCTGGACGAGCCAACCACAGGCCTGCATTTCGCTGATATCAAGACCCTGCTGGGCGTGCTGCAGCAGCTTGCCGACCAGGGGAACACCATAATCATCATAGAACATAACCTGGATGTGCTGAAGAGCGTGGACTATCTCCTGGATATGGGCCCGGAAGGCGGGCGCAGGGGAGGCCGCATAGTCGCCAAGGGCACTCCGGAACAGATTGCGGACGACCCTGCCTCGGTGACGGGGAAGTATCTCAAACCAATGCTTTGAACGAACGAACATATATGAAGACCAAGAGCAAAAAGATTGATGCGGCCCGCCGCGAATATGCGGACTGGTGCTCTGCAGTGGGAATAGACACTATCGAGAAACTTAACGCCGTGCTGGCTGACGGCCAGGCCATCAGGCTCATCAACCTGTGCGAGGCCAGGCAGGAGCGCAAGTACGCCGAGATAGCCAACCAGATATTCTGGCACAAGAAGAAGACCAAGATCGTGATGATGTCCGGGCCGTCTTCAAGTGGCAAGACCAGCAGCTCCCTGCGCATCGCGCAGCAGTGCCAGGTGCTCGGGCTCAATCCCAAGGTGATAGAGCTTGACAATTACTTCGTGGACCGCGAGCACACTCCCCGCGACGCAAAGGGGGAATATGACTTCGAAGCCCTTGAAGCGATGAACGTGGAACTGCTCAACGAGAATCTGAACGACCTCCTGGCCGGCAAGGAAGTGATAATCCCCAAATTCGACTTCAAGAACGGCAAGACCATCTTCGACGAAACCCGCCGTATGAAGCTGGAAGATAACGACATACTCTTTATGGAGGGTATCCACGCCCTCAATCCCAATCTCACCCCGAACGTGGACAGGGAGCGTATCTACAATATCTATATCTCCGCCCTCTCCGCCCTTCCCGGAGGGACCAAGGAGCACGGCTCCACTACCGACAAGAGGCTGCTCCGCCGCATAGTCCGGGACAATCGAGTGCGCGGCATCAGCCCCGAAGAGAACATACTCCGCTGGCCCAGCGTGCGCAGGGGAGAGAGGCGCAATATCTTCCCCTATGAAGAGAATGCCCACGTGGTGTTCAATTCCTCCACCCTGTATGACCTGCCGCTGCTGAAATACTACGCCGAGCCCCTCCTGTACGGGGTTACGGAGGCATCTCCCGCACACGCGAAGGCCCAGGCCCTGCTCAAGTTCATAGAGCCCGTCACGGCCCTCAAGCCCGCGGAGATAGCCGCCATCCCTCCGACCTCCATCATGCGCGAGTTCATAGGCGGACAAACCCTCTAGGAAATGAAGCAGACCGAACAGAATTCCCTGTATTCCTCCCTCGACAGCATGACTACCGAGGAATTGCTGGAGGGGATGAACGCCGAGGACCGCAAGGTTCCCGAGGTGGTGGGGGGATGCATCCCCCAGATATCCCGCTTCGTGGACGGAGTGGTGGAAAGGATGCGGCGCGGCGGGCGAGTCTTCTACATAGGAGCGGGCACCAGCGGCCGCCTGGGCATCACCGACGCTTCCGAGATACTGCCCACCTACGGGGTGGACGGCGCCTTCATCGGCTTGATCGCCGGCGGCGACCGGGCCATTCGCAGGGCTGTCGAGGGTGCGGAGGATGACCCCCTGCAGGGATGGAAGGATGTCCTGGGATTCAATCCTGTGGTGGAAGACAGCATAGTGGGGATATCCGCCTCGGGCGCAGCCCCCTATGTGCTGGAGGCCATACGCAATGCCCGCGCGATGGGAATGCTGACGGCCTGCATCACCTGCAATGAAGATGCTCCCGTGGCGGCCGAGGCCGAGTGCCCGATAGTCGCGGTGGTGGGCCCCGAGTTCGTGACCGGCAGCACCCGTATGAAGGCCGGCACCGCCACCAAGCTGATACTCAATATGATATCCACCTCGGTAATGATACGCCTAGGGCACGTGAAGGGGAGTCATATGGTGGATATGCAGCTGACCAACAAGAAGCTTGTGGACCGCGGAACCAGGATGATAATGGAGGAGACGGGCCTGACAGATTACGACAAGGCCCGGGCCCTGCTGCTGGAGTATGGCAGCGTGCGTGCGGCGGTGGAATCAGTCGAGATCTAGCTCTTCCCTTTCGTTGAAAGGCTCCAGGAAGGGGTTCTGCACCCTTTCGCGGGCGATGGTGCTTTCGGGGCCGTGGCCGGGGTAGATGACGGTTTCTCCCGGAAGGAATATCAGTTTTTCCATAATCGAGCGTATTTCGGAGTCATAGTCGCCCCCGGGGAGGTCGGTGCGCCCGATGGTGCCGGCGAAGAGTGTGTCGCCGGTGAACATTATGTGTTCTTCCGCGTTATAGAAGCATACGCTGTCCGGAGTGTGGCCAGGAGTCTTTATTATCTGGAACCGGCCGGCCAGGCCTGTCCCTGCTGCTGCGGGAAGGACAGGTACGTCATATTTAGCTAAAAATGTGTCCAGGCCGAGGGTATGGTCCTGATGGCGGTGGGTGAGAAGTACTGCGGAGGGCCTAAGGCCTTCGGAAGCAAGGTAACCGAACAATCCGCCGATTTCGGAGTCGGTGAAACCAGGGTCTATGATAATGCACTCAGCACCATCGGACACCACGTAGGCATTCTCCTGAAAGGCATTGCAGACAAAGCGGCGGATTTTCATATGGGTCAAGCTAAAAACTCTTTACAAATTTAAGAATAAAATGTTATTTTTGTAAGTTAAGACCAAATTGTGTACTGAATGCATATAGGCGTAGCAGGAAATATCGGAAGCGGCAAGACCACCCTCACCAGGATGCTGGCTGAGCATTACGGCTGGAAGCCGCAATTCGAGTCGGTCACGTACAATCCCTACCTGGAGGACTACTACAAAGACATCCCCCGCTGGTCGTACAATCTCGAGACCTATTTCCTGGCCCAGCGCTTCAAGGATGTCCTCGAGATCGCCAAGTCTTCCGAGGTCATCATCCAGGACCGCACGATTTCCGAAGGCGTGTACATCTTCGTGGCCAACAACTACGAGATGGGCAACCTTTCCGAGAGGGACTACAATACCTATATGCAGCTTTTCGAACTGATGATGAGCACTGTGCGTCAGCCGGACCTGCTCATCTACCTCAAGTCCGGCATCGAGCATCTGGTGGCCAACATCCAGAAGCGCGGACGCGAGTACGAACAGAGCATAAGCATAGAGTATCTCGCCGGCCTGAACCGCCACTATGAGGAATGGATCTCCAAATACACCGGGCCCCTGCTCGTGGTGGAGACCGACAACATCGACTTTAAGAACAATCCCGAGGATTTCGCGGCGATTACCGACCGTATCGACGCCCAGCTCTTCGGTCTTTTTTGAAACATAAAACACTAAGAGTATGCATATAGCTATCGCAGGTAATATCGGAAGCGGCAAGACCACTCTTACCAAGATGCTTGCTGCCCACTACGGCTGGATCCCCAAGTTCGAATCGGTGGACTTCAACCCCTACCTTTCCGACTTCTACGAGGATATGGCCCGCTGGTCGTTCAATCTGCAGATCTACTTCCTGAACAAGCGTTTCAAGGATGTGGTGGATATTTCAAAGACCGACGACGTCATAATCCAGGACCGTACCATCTATGAGGATGCGCGCATCTTCGCGCCCAACCTCCACGATATGGGCCTGATGAGCTCCCGCGACTTCGAGAATTATTCCGACCTGTTCGACCTTATGATGAGTCTGGTGGGGTATCCGGACCTGCTGATCTACCTCAAGAGCAGCATTCCCAACCTTATCGCCCAGATACAGAAGCGCGGCCGCGAGTACGAGCGCAGCATACGCATCGACTACCTTACGGGTCTTAACGAAAAATACGAAAACTGGATAGCCGACTACAAGGGGAATCTTCTGGTGATAGATGCCGACAACATCAAGTTCGGCAACAGGCCCGAAGATTTCGAGAAGGTGACCGATATGATAGACGCGCAGATGTTCGGTCTCTTCTCGGCGCCCAAGGCTGAGTAATATGGCAGACGGAAGATCCACGATAATAGATTTCGTCGAGAAATATACGGCGAAGTATTCCGGCAAGACCTTCCTCCGCGAGAAATCCGGAGGTGTCTGGACCGAAACCTCTTTCAAGAAGACCAGGGATGAAAGCCGCATCCTTGCGGCCGGTTTTATGGCCATGGGTCTGCGTAAAGGGGATAAAGTCGCCCTGCTTTCCGAGGGGCGCAAGCTGTGGGTGATTGCCGAGCTGGGCATACTGTATGCCGGCGGCGTGCAGTCGAGCCTGCAGTCTTCCAAATTCGTGGTCGCTTCCGCCGCAGCCCTGCCCGCCCTCCGCGAAGAGCTGGACACCCTTCCTTCCGTAAAGAAAGTGATAGTGCTCGATGATCTGCCCCTCCGCAAAGGGGAGGTATTCATCGGGGAGCTCCGCGAGATGGGCCTGAAGTTCCTTAAAGATAAGGCCGCCAAGCTCGAGGAGCGCATCGCTTCTGCGGGGGAGGCCGAGCCCGCCCTTGCCTGCAAGCCTTCGGATGTGGCCGTGCGCGAGGGTTCCGTCCTGCTGATGGCTCTTCCCCAGGGGCGGAGTTCCGAACAGCTCGCCGGCTTATGCACTATGATGAAAAACGGCGGGAGCGTGGCAACCATGCCGGCAGGGGAGGATCTTTCCGATGTAATCGGAGCCGTCCGTCCCCATATACTCCTGACCGCGCCGGACGTCATCCGGGATTTCAAGAACGGAGTCGAGGATTCCGTCCGTGCCAAGGGTCCCAGGACCCAGAGGCTTTTCGACTGGGCCGTGCGTCACGCCAAGGACCGTCCTCACGTGGTAAGGCTTCTGGATTGCAAGCTTTTCAAGCCTGTGCGTGAGAAAGTTTTCGGGGGCCGGATGGAATTCATAGTGGGCGGCGGAGCCCTGCCGGACGAGGATATCCTCCGCTGGTACAGCGCCATCGGCCTGCCCGTGGTACAAAACAGAGAAACTATCTAAAACCAAGAATCAATATGGCAAACAAAAACAAAAACATGGTCGCCATCATCACGATGTGTTTCATCTTCGCGATGATTTCTTTCGTTACTAACATGGCGGCACCTTTCGGCCAGATCTGGGGCAACAACTATGAGTGGTCCAAGATGGCCGGTAACCTGATGAACTTCGCAGCATACCTCTTCATGGGTATCCCTGCAGGCAAGATGCTCATCAAATACGGTTACAAGAAGACCACCCTCGCCGCACTCGCGGTAGGTTTCATCGGAATCTGCATCCAGTATCTGTCCAGCTTCGGATTCCTGGGCGGCGCAGCTATCTTCGTGTATCTGCTCGGTGCATTCGTGTGCGGCTTCTGCGTCTGCATGCTCAACACCGTTGTGAACCCTATGCTCAACATCCTCGGCGGTGGCGGCAACAAGGGTAACCAGTACATCCAGATCGGCGGTACCCTGAACTCCCTCACCGGAACCCTCACTCCTCTGCTGGTCGGCGCTCTCATTGGCACCGTTTCCGCCAGCACTTCGATGGCCGATGTCACCCCTCTGCTCTTCATCGCAATGGGCGTGTTCGCAGCAGCCTTCGCCATCATCTCCTTCGTAAAGATTCCTGAGCCCGCCCAGGAGCGCAATACTGCGGTCTATGAGCACAGCGCCTGGAACTTCCGCCACTTCGTGCTCGGCGCCGTCGCCATCTTCTTCTATGTAGGTATCGAGGTCGGTATCCCCGCCCAGATCATATTCTATCTCTCCGACGCCACCGAGAAGGGCGCCGGTATCCTCGTCAACGGAGCTGCCATCGGCGGTGCCGTGGCCGCTGTTTACTGGCTCCTTATGATGGTCGGCCGTCTCAGCAGCACGGTTATCTCCGGCAAGGTCAGCACCCGCGCCCAGATGATAATGGTCAGCGCCGTCGCCATCGTGCTGGTGCTGGTCGCCATCCTCATCCCCAAGACCGTTACCGTCAATATGCCCGGCTATAGCGCCGCCGACGGTTTCGCTATGTTCCAGGTTCCTCTGAGCTGCCTCTTCCTCGTGCTCTGCGGTCTCTGCACCTCCGTTATGTGGGGCGCTATCTTCAACCTCGCAGTCGAGGGCCTCGGCAAGTACACCGAAGCTGCTTCCGGTATCTTCATGATGCTGGTCGTGGGTGGCGGTATCATGCCTTTCATCCAGAACTGGATCGCCAAGGTGGCAGGTTATATGAACAGCTACTGGCTCGTGATCGCGATGCTGGTCTTCCTGCTCTACTATGCCGTGGCAGGATGCAAGAATGTCAACAAAGATATCAAGGTAGACTAACGATATGAGTAAAGATTTCGTTGTAGGAATTGACATCGGCGGCCAGAGCAGCAAGCTCGGCGTGGTCGATGCACGTGGCGAGGTTCTCGCCCAGAGCGTCGTGCCTGCAAACAGCAGCACGGACGCAGATGTTATCATTAAGGAACTTGCCGAGGCCGTCATCAAGCTGGTGGCCCAGTCTGGCAAGCACGGGCAGATCCGCGGTATAGGCGTAGGCGCCCCGAACGGCAACTACTATACCGGCAGCATAGCCTATGCACCCAATCTTCCTTGGGCCGCCCACGGTGAAGTCAAGTTCGCCCAGAAGCTTTCCGAGGCCTGCGGAGGCATCCCCGTATCCCTTACCAACGACGCCAATGCGGCTGCCGTGGGAGAGATGACCTACGGTGTCGCCAAGGGTATGAAGGACTTTATAATGATCACCCTCGGTACCGGTGTCGGAAGCGGCATCGTAATCGACGGGAAGGTGGTTTACGGTGCCGACGGTTTCGCCGGCGAGCTCGGCCACAACATCGCGGTGCGTCACAATGGCCGTCTCTGCGGCTGCGGCCGTACCGGTTGCCTCGAGGCATATTGCTCCGCCATCGGCGTAGCCCGTACCGCCCGCGAGTGGCTCGACCTCAGCGATGAGCCTTCGCTCCTCCGCGAGGTTCAGAACATCACTTCCAAGGATGTCTACGAGGCAGCTAAGGAAGGCGATGCCGTGGCCCTCAGGGTGTTCGAATTCACCGGCCGCCTGCTCGGCGAGAAGCTGGCTGACTTCATCCAGTTCTCCGCCCCCGAGGCCATAGTGCTCTTCGGTGGTCTGGCCCGTGCCAGGGATTTCATCTACGGCCCCACTTTCAAGGCGATGAACGACAACGTGCTGCCTTTGTGGAAGAACAAGGTCAAGCTCCTGTTCTCCCAGCTGAAGGAAAGCGATGCCGCCATCCTCGGCGCATCCGCCCTTGCCTGGGAACTTTAGAAACAACTTTTAATATTATAAACCAAAATGAGAAAGAGTTTTTTGTTCGCAGTCCTCGCAGCAGGACTTGCAGTGGTTGCCTGCTCTCCCAAGGCTGAGAAGGCAGCAGAAGTAGAAGACGGCGCAGAAGCCGTGGAAACCGTAGAAGAGGTCGTGAAGACCGCCAAGGATTTCAAGCCTTCTAAGAAGCAGATCGATTCCGTATCCTATCTCGTGGGTATCAACTTCGGTTCCTTCATCAAGGGATACGACTTCGGTGAGCTCAACTATGCCCAGATCAAGAAGGGTATGAACGACTTCATCAAGGCCAAGGGCAACATGCGTGACCCTGAGTTCGGCAAGCAGTTCAAGATCAACCCCGAGGAGATGAACCGTCTCTTCGGCGACTTCCTCGAGAACAGGCGTTCCCTCAAGCTTCTCACCAACAAGGAAGCTGAGGAGAAGTTCCTTGCCAAGAACAAGACCAAGGACGGTGTCGTCGAGCTCGAGAGCGGCCTGCAGTACAAGATCATCAAGGAAGGTGGCGTGAAGCCTACCAGCGACAAGGATACCGTTTGGGTACGTTACCAGGGCAAGACCCTCGACGGCAACGTGTTCGACGAGGTTACTCCTGACCGCGACTCCATCCGCTTCACCCTCAACCGCGTAGTTGCAGGTTGGACCGAGGGTATCCAGCAGGTTGGCGAAGGCGGAACCATCGAACTTTATGTTCCTGCCAAGCTTGGTTACGGCGAGCGTGGAAACCAGGGCATCGAGCCCAACTCCCTGCTCATCTTCACCGTCGACCTCTGCAAAGTTGCCCCTTACGTAGAGAAAGAGGAAGAGAAGTAATCCGCGCGCGGCTCCCGCCGCACCGTTCCCTTTACGAGGCTTGCCATCCCGGCAAGCCTTTTTTGCGCCCTTTCCTCCGCAGCCTTGCCCCGCCGCTACTTGTGTATCACGCCATTGCCCACCCCGCCCTCGATCGGGCATCCTCCTTGGCGGCGTGCTGAGTAAACGGCTGAATATCAGTATATTATGCAATCAAGGCTGCTCAAAATCGAGCAGCCTTGATTGCATAAACCCCTCTGCCACAGCACTTTACCCAGCACGCCCTGCCGCCTCCCCTTGCGCCAACCCGCCTCGCTGTCGCCC
>JAEEGK010002396.1_pt1 | contig 46971 bp, 40 predicted proteins | sample 8958771 | NCBI WGS metagenome assembly JAEEGK01 (sample SAMN16246547, study PRJNA631951) | gut metagenome | biome: gut microbiome; feature: rumen; material: SC-attached | host: Bos | place: Iran: Karaj | collected 2018-10 | reverse complement strand
ACCTCTTCCCATTCCGAACAGAGAAGTTAAGCCCGCCTGCGCCGATGGTACTGCAATGCAATGCGGGAGAGTAGGAGGCCGCCTTCTTTATAATCAAGTGTGAAGCCCTGAGTCAGCAATGACCCGGGGCTTTCTTGTTTTTGGTAAATCTGATGCGTTGATTGATAAAACTGTGGTAATAATTTGGCCTTTTCAAATAATTGCATTAACTTTGCGGCAATAAATGTATAAATGTGAACATATAAGTGTCAGTGAAGGTTGATAACAAAGATGAACTGTTCCCAATAGTAGATGAGGAAGGACAGGTGATAGACAAGGCTACGCGTGGTGAGTGTCATGGTGGGTCACGGCTCCTGCATCCCGTTGTACATCTGCATGTATTCAATCATACGGGAGAAATATTTCTGCAGAAGCGTCCTGAATGGAAAGATATTCAGCCTGGGAAGTGGGACACGGCAGTCGGTGGGCATATCGATTATGGCGAGACCCCTGAGGATGCTCTAGTAAGAGAGGTGCGTGAGGAACTGGGTATCACCACATTTACGCCTCAGTGGCTTGGTATGTATGTTTTTGAGAGCCAGCGTGAACGCGAACTTGTGTATGTCTACCAAACGGTCTATGATGGTGAGATCCGTCCATCTGAAGCAGAACTCGATGGTGGTCGTTTTTGGACTATAGACGAGATTCGCAGCGCCATCGGACAAGGGGTATTGACCCCAAACTTTGAGAGTGAGTTCCTGCGGTTTGATGAAGAACTTAATAGATAAGACATGGTAAGAAAACAGATAAGACTGTTGCTGGTTTGTATGATAGCGTTGTACTCCTGTAGTGGAATGTCGAAGGGTGATGGAACATCGCAGGGCGAGATGGAGGAGATTGAGTTCATCAAACCTGTGGAAGAACCACCGTCAGATGTGGTAGATACCATCGGTTTCCCAGAGGAGTCACAGGGGACTCCTATAAAAGGATATCAGGGGTATCCTGAAGACGATTTGGTCAAAGAGTCGACAGATGATGACATTGTAAACTTTGCAGGTGGAGGTGATATTGACTACCTCAATGGTGGAAGCGACTATTCCGACGGCTATTAAGTAATGGCTATCGGCGCTTGAACTCAAGAGTTTTGGGAAGTTTCTGCCATTTGCCGTTCTTTGGCACTTTGAGAGTACTGCCATCTTCCTGACGTAAAACGTAGATGGAGTCATCTTTTATAGTGAGGCTGGCGGTGAGGTCTTCGCTTCCGTAGTCGTTTATCATAGCGAGATGCGCAGTCGGTCCCTCAATTTTTACTGATGTGACGAGCCAACAGAAGGAATTCTTATTCTTGGACAGATAGCCAGGCAGTTCTCCATATAAGTCTTGTCCGGGAACTGTGATGTTTTGCTTATAGAAGTCTATTTTGAGAAACACATCATATTCATTATTAATAAGGTACGCGCGAAAGGGCTCGCTCGTATTCTGTGCGTTGAGAACGATGCTTGTTAGGCAAACGAATGACAATATCAATAACTTCTTCATACTCAATGCTATTTCTTAATTGCATACAAAGTTACTAATCTAAATCAGTAAATAGGGTTGTTTGAAAAAATATTAAGCAAAACGTTGTGGAAATTAGAATAATTTAAGTATCTTTGCACCCAATTATAAGTAAAATGATGGCAAATAAGTGTTTGATGCCAGACTACATCTTCGAGTCGAGTTGGGAAGTCTGCAACAAAGTAGGGGGAATCTATACAGTCCTTTCGACACGTGCCAAGACCCTACAAGAGGCACTTCAGGATAAGATTATCTTTATCGGTCCTGATTTCTGGAAAGAGCAAGAGAGTCCTTATTTCAAGGAGGATAAATCCCTCTTTGCCGATTGGCAGTGGGAGGCAAAAGAACAGGAGCTTAAGGTCAGGGTTGGTCGCTGGACGATACCTGGCGAGCCAATAGCAATCTTAGTGGATTTTAATCCGTTCTTTGATCAGAAGAACGAAATATATGGTTGGCTGTGGGAGAACTACGGCGTGGACAGTTTGCATGCCTATGGCGACTATGACGAAGCTTCGATGTTCTCGTATGCAGCTGCTCTCGTGGTGGAAAGCTACTATAATCATTATCTTGACTCGCAGAAAAAAGTAATTTATCATGCCAATGAATGGATGTGTGGCTTGGGAGCTCTCTATCTGAACAACAAGCTGCCTCAGATAGGAACTGTCTTCACGACGCATGCCACAAGCATTGGACGCTCAATTGCCGGAAATATGAAACCCCTCTACGACTATCTTTTCGCATATAATGGTGATCAGATGGCTGGAGAGCTCAATATGCAGTCAAAGCATTCTATTGAGAAGCAGACAGCCATGTATGTAGACTGCTTTACGACGGTGAGTGATATAACTGCCAAGGAATGTGTGGAACTGCTCGACAAACCTGTTGACGTGGTATTGCCAAATGGCTTCGATGATAGTTTTGTACCGAAGGCCAGTGTATTTACCAAGAAGCGTAAACTTGCACGACGTAAGATGTTGGATATTGCCAATGCCTTGCTTGGTGAGGATCTTGAAGATGACACGCTGCTGATATCGACATCAGGTCGCTATGAGTTCCGCAATAAAGGAATCGATGTTTTCGTGGAGGCAATGAACCGTCTGTTACGTGATCGTGACCTTAAGAAGAAGGTGGTTGCTTTTATTGAGGTACCAGGGTGGGTAGGTGAGCCCCGCAAGGATCTGCAAGAGCGTCTGATGAGCGGAAAGAAATACGATACACCGTTAGATGTTCCTCAGGTTACGCATTGGTTACACAACATGAGCCACGACAATGTGCTAGGTATGATGAAATATTACGATATGCATAACCGTAAGGACGAGAAGGTAAAGGTGATATTCTTGCCTTGCTATCTTGATGGTAATGATGGTATCGTTAATATGACTTACTATGATGTGATTCTTGGCAATGACCTGTGTATCTATCCATCATATTACGAGCCGTGGGGCTATACACCATTGGAGGCTGTGGCTTTCAAGGTGCCTTGCATCACGACTGATCTGGCAGGTTTCGGCCTTTGGGCAAATAAGGTGTTTGGTCATAATGGCACACTCGCTGATGGCGTGAAGGTCATCCACCGTACGGATTATAACTATTCGGAGGTAGCTGATATCATCAAGGATACTGTGGCCGAGTTCTCGTGCATGACGAAGAAGGAGGTTGACGTGTGTCGTAAGAATGCCGGCGAATTGTCGAAGAAAGCCCTTTGGAATGAGTTTATCAAGTACTATTATGAGGCCTACGACATCGCCCTTCGCAAGGCAGAAAAGAGAAAGATAACAAAGTAAAGAATTCAAATAATTAATTTGAGACATTATGAAAATTAAAGCAGATTATGCAAATGCTCCTCAGTGGAAGGAACTGATTGTTAAGTCAAGTCTTCCAGAGGAACTGAAGTGCTTGGATGAGATTGCCCATAATATGTGGTGGGTATGGAATTATGAGGCCCGTGACCTGTTCCGAGACCTTGACCCTGAACTTTATCATGACGTTAAGCACAACCCCGTGATGCTTTTAGAGCGTCTAAGTTTTGCTCGCAAGGAAGAGATTTTAAAGGATAAGGCGCTGATGAAGCGCATCAAGGGCGTTTATGACTTGTTCCGCAAGTACATGGACGTAAAACCCGACTCAAAGCGCCCGTCAGTTGCCTATTTCTGTATGGAGTATGGTATCCACTCTGCCCTGAAGATTTACTCTGGCGGTTTGGGTATGCTGGCTGGTGACTATGTGAAGGAAGCTTCCGATTCGAACGTTGATATGTGTGCAGTCGGATTCCTGTATCGTTTCGGCTATTTCACACAGAGCTTGTCTATGGACGGTCAGCAGATCGCCAACTACGAGACGCAGAACTTCGGCTCACTGCCCATCGAGCGTCAGCTCGACAAGGACGGCAATCCGATGGTTATAGATGTGCCTTACACCAACTATCAGGTTCACGCATATGTTTGGCGTGTCAACGTTGGTCGTGTGAAGCTGTATCTGCTGGATACTGACAACGAGATGAACTCCGACTTCGACAAGCCTATTACCCACGCCCTCTATGGCGGCGACTGGGAGAACCGTCTGAAGCAGGAGATTCTGCTTGGTATTGGTGGTATACTGCTGTTGAAGAAGCTTGGCATCAAGAAGGATATCTATCATTGCAACGAAGGTCATGCCGCTCTCTGCAACCTGCAGCGTCTGTGTGACTATATAGATGAGGATGGCCTGACATTCAACCAGGCTCTGGAGCTTGTGCGCGCCTCTTCGCTCTACACTGTTCATACCCCAGTGCCCGCCGGACACGACTACTTCGACGAGGGTCTGTTTGGAAAGTATATGGGTGGCTATCCCCAGAAGCTCGGTATCTCTTGGGATGAGTTCATAGGCATGGGACGTACCAATCCCGATGACCACGGTGAGAAGTTCTGTATGTCGACCTTCGCCTGCAACACCTGTCAGGAGGTCAATGGCGTATCAATGCTTCACGGCTGGGTTTCTCAGAAGATGTTCGCTCCCATTTGGAACGGCTACTATCCTGAGGAGAACCACGTGGGCTATGTGACTAACGGTGTACACTTCCCCACTTGGTGTGCTACGGAGTGGCGCAATGTTTATGCAAAGTACTTCGATGAGAAGCACTTGAGCGACCAGTCGAACGAGGAAATCTGGCACGGTATTTATAACTGTCCCGATGAAGAAATATGGACAACCCGTCAGGAATTGAAGAACAAACTTTTCGATTATATTAAGGTGCAGTTCCGCGAGACATGGTTGAAGAATCAGGGTGATCCCTCACGTGTGGTCAACCTTCTTGGACGTTTCAACTCCAATGCACTCGTCATCGGTTTCTGCCGTCGTTTTGCTACCTATAAGCGTGCTCACCTGCTGTTTACTGACTTGGAGCGTCTCAGTAAGATTGTGAATGATCCTGAGCATCCTGTCATCTTCCTCTTTGCAGGTAAGGCTCACCCCGCAGATGGTGCAGGTCAGGGTCTGATTAAGAAAATCTTTGAGATTTCGCAGCGTCCGGAGTTCCTGGGAAAGGTTATCTTCCTTGAGGACTATGACTTCCTGCTGGCTCGTCGTCTGGTATCTGGTGTTGATATCTGGATGAACACGCCGACTCGTCCTCTCGAGGCTTCTGGTACCTCTGGTGAGAAGGCCGAGATGAACGGTGTGGTGAACCTCTCCGTGAAGGATGGCTGGTGGCTTGAGGGCTATCGCGAGGGTGCCGGATGGGCTCTTACCGAGAAGCGTACCTATCAGAACCAGGGCTATCAGGATCAGCTTGATGCCGCAACTATCTATGGTCTGTTAGAGAATGAGATTGTTCCGCTGTATTATAATAAGGACAAGAAGGGTATCTCGAAGGGCTGGATCAAGGTCATCAAGAACTCTATTGCCCAGATTGCTCCTCACTATACGATGAAGCGCCAGTTGGACGACTACTATGAGAAGTTCTACAACAAGGAGGCCAAGCGCTTTAAGGAGATTGCCAAGGACGACTACCGTCTGGCTAAGGAAATCGCCCAGTGGAAGGAAACTGTTGCCGAGCGTTGGGATGCCATTAACGTGGTTAGCGCTGAATGGGACTTCCCCTCTACAGGTGCTGAGGCAGGTCAGAAGTATTCTTTGAAGTACGTGATCAATGAGCAGGGACTTGACGATGCAGTCGGTTTGGAGAAGGTGAATATCTTCATCAACAAGGACGGCGAGGAACGTGTGTTCAACATCGAGCCGCTGAAGATGACAGGTCACGATGGCAATAACTATACTTTCGAGGCTACACTTGCTCCGCAGCAGTTCGGTCAGTATAAGAGTGCTGTGCGTATGTATCCGAAGAACAAGAACCTGCCTCACCGTCAGGACTTCTGCTACGTGAAGTGGCTGGAGTTGCCTGGCTATAACTTCTAAAGTCAGGAAGGCTGTTGTAAATATGAAAGGCGTCTGGGTTCAACGGAACTCAGGCGCCTTATAGTTTTGGCGGATATATCGTCCCAGGACATTGTCGCTGTTACGACGGGCTGTGTTAAGTATGCAGTCTGACATGCGGCGATGAAGACTGTCGATGGTCTTCACCCGTAGCTGATGGGCCGTGCTGTCACTTGCCATCAGCATAACGGTATTGACGGTCTCTTTTCCAAGTAGGCAGATAGAGTCGTTCAGTTGCTGCCATTGGTTGTTAATACGTGTTCCCGATACACGGTTGCCTTCAGGCGAAGATGATAGTTCAACAGTTATCTTGTCAGGCTGAAGGAAAAAGCTGACGTTCTGGTCTGGTGCTTTCTTTGGAAATATCCGGCATAAGAGGGTGTCTTCTGTCTCGCCGGTAAAAGAGAATTTGCCGTTTTCCACCAGCGTGATGGTCACAACCCCTTTCTGCATCGGTTCCTCTGCCATACAGATGGTGTCGCCATCGTTGCAGTGGCGTGCAAAGCCGTCTATCTGATAAGAGTTGGACTGACAGGAGAGGCAGAGCGTGCCCACAACTGTCAGTCCAAGAAAGGTCTTGATGCTCATGCGAGGTCAGATGATATAGAGGTCGCTGATGCTCTGGTTGTTGATGACGCGGCGGATAGCCTCTGCGAAGGTGTCGGCCACAGAGAGCTGCTTCACCTTGGCACAGCGCTGGGTATAAGGGATGGAGTCTGTGAAGACCATCTCCTCCAGTGCTGACTCCTGTACACGGTCGCTGGCAGGACCGCTCATCACACAATGGGAGGCACAGGCACGTACAGTCTTCGCACCGTTCTCCTTCATCAGGTCGGCAGCCTTTGTGATGGTGCCTGCCGTATCGACCATATCATCGATGATGACGACGTTCTTTCCTTTCACCTCACCGATAATCTGCATGGTGGCAACGACATTGGCTCGGGCACGGGTTTTGTTGCAGAGCACCAGTGGGCAGCCGAAGTACTTGGCATAGGTGTTGGCACGCTTTGAACCGCCTACGTCGGGTGAGGCGATGACCAAATCTTCGAGGTTCAGGCTCTGCAGGTAGGGGATGATGACGCCCGAGGCATAGAGATGGTCCACGGGAACATCGAAGAATCCCTGAATCTGGTCTGCGTGGAGGTCCATCGTGATGACACGGTTCACGCCAGCCACACTCAGCAGGTCGGCCACGAGCTTGGCTCCGATGCTGACACGGGGTTTGTCCTTGCGGTCCTGACGTGCCCAGCCAAAATAGGGGACGACGGCATTGATGGTACGTGCCGATGCACGCTTGGCAGCGTCAATCATCAGCAGCAGTTCCATCAGGTTGTCGCTGTTGGGGAAGGTACTCTGTACGAGAAAGACATCACGTCCACGGATACTTTCCTCATACGAGACCGCAAATTCCCCATCGGAGAATTTCGTGATTTGCAGTTGTCCTAACGGGCAACCCAGACTTTGGCAGATCCTTTCTGCCAGGTATCTCGTGGCAGTACCCGAGAAGACCATGTAAGAGTTGTTCTGACTCATTGTTCTATTATTGTTTTTGTTCCTTATACCTAATCAATGGCCTTGCGCAGCCGTTCAAAGCGGTTGAGCAGTTCCTTGTAATCAATCTCGTTGTGGATGTTGAAGCGATTCCACAGGTCACCGCAGATGACCACACCCCCAAAGCCCAGGTCCTTGGCCTCCTTCACGTTGTCGAGGTTCATGCCGCCGATGGCATACACCTTTTTGTCGATCAGTCCCTGGCGAGAGGCCTCCTTCAGTTCGTCGTATGTGAACGATGACTTCTCTTCCGGATGGGTCTGACTGTCGTGGATGCAATGCAGGAATACATAGTTGCAGTGCTTCTTCGCCTCTTTCAGTTCACTGATGGCGTGGCAGGTGCGCGAGAGGTTTCCCTTATAGCCTGCCGGTGGCTCCGTGAAGGCATCGTCGATATGTATGCCGCGCAGCCGGTATTCCTCCTTCAGATAGAAGTGGCTATGGACGGTGATCTTACTGTGATAGTCCTCGCCCAACAATGTCAGCAGTCGCTCTGAATACATCGGCGAAGCTCCTGGCTTGTCAAGGTGCAGATTGTCCAGTCCCTCCTCGAAGAGGTCGGCTAAAATCTTGTCTTCTTCCACGAAAAACGTGGGTTTAGTGATGACTATGAGTTTCATATTAACGCAATCACTCTCTTTCTGAAGTGCAAACTTACACAAAATTTTCGATATTCGCACGTCTTTTGCTAAAAAATTGACCGTGATAGTGCTTTTTTCAGATTTTTATCGTAATTTTGCAGCCCGAAAAGAGCGAATTTTAGTTTATAGTTTAAAGTTTATAGTTTAAAGAAAATGAAAGCATTTGTTTTTCCCGGACAGGGAGCACAGTTTGTTGGTATGGGTAAGGATCTTTATGAGAACAATCCGCTCGCCAAGGAACTTTTTGAGAAAGCCAACGACATTCTTGGATATCGCATCACGGACATCATGTTCGAGGGCACTGACGAGGAGTTGAAGCAGACGAAGGTCACTCAGCCTGCCGTCTTCCTCCACAGCGTTATCTCTGCCCTCTGCATGGGTGAGGCCTTCGATCCGAAGATGACGGCTGGTCATTCGCTGGGTGAGTTCTCTGCTCTGACGGCAGCAGGTGCCCTGAGTTTCGAGGATGGTCTGAAACTGGTTTATGCCCGTGCTATGGCGATGCAGAAGGCCTGTGAGGCTCAGCCTTCTACGATGGCAGCCATCATCGCTCTGCCTGACGAGAAGGTCGAGGAGGTCTGCGCTGAGGTCAGCAAGCTGGGCAAGGGTGTAGTGGTTCCTGCCAACTATAACTGTCCTGGACAGCTGGTCATCTCTGGTAATGTTGAAGCTATCGAGGAGGCTTGCGAGCAGCTGAAGGCTGCTGGTGCCAAGCGTGCGCTGGTGCTGAAGGTGGGTGGTGCTTTCCACTCTCCGCTGATGCAGCCCGCAAAGGACGAGCTTCAGGCCGCTATCGAGCAGACTGAGATCAAGACGCCCAAATGTCCTGTATATCAGAATGTTGACGCTAAGCCTCATACTGATCCTGCTGAGATCAAGGCTAACTTGATTGCTCAGCTTACAAGCTCTGTACGCTGGACACAGAGTGTTCAGAATATGATTGCCGATGGAGCCGACGACTTCACCGAGTGTGGTCCTGGCAAGGCTCTGCAGGGCATGATCGTTAAGATCAATAAAGAGGTTTCTGCCCATGGCATCGAGTAAGATCATTATCTATCAGATTTTCACCCGTCTTTATGGCAATCGCAACACCACCCGCAAGGAGAACGGTTCGATAGCAGAGAACGGCTGTGGAAAGATGAACGACTTCACGCCCACGACCCTGAAGAAAATCAGGGAAATGGGCGTGAGCCATATTTGGTACACAGGTGTTATCCGCCACGCCACCCAGACTGACTACTCTGCCTACGGCATCCCCCGTCAGCATCCTGCCATCGTCAAGGGCAAGGCAGGTTCGCCTTATGCGATTACTGATTATTACGACATCGACCCGGATCTGGCTGTCGACGTCAATCAGCGTATGCAGGAGTTCAGACAGCTCGTAGAGCGGACTCATAAGGCCGGCATGAAGGTGATTATCGACTTCGTTCCCAACCATGTGGCCCGTCAGTATCACTCCGTCTGCAAGCCGGAGGGCGTGAAAGATCTTGGCGAGGATGACGACCCCTCGAAAGGCTTCGACCCTCAGAACAATTTCTACTATTGTCCTGGTGAGAGCTTTACTCCTTACTTCGACCTGTATCATGGTGAGGCAGAGCCGTATTACGAATCCCCCGCCAAGGCAACGGGCAATGACTGTTTCCACAATGCCCCAGGCATGAACGACTGGTATGAGACGGTGAAGCTGAACTATGGTGTCGACTACTATGCAGGTAGGGTAGGCCACTTCAGTCCTATCCCTGACACGTGGAGCAAGATGACCGACATACTGCTCTTCTGGGCAAGGCAGGGCATCGACGGCTTCCGTTGCGATATGGCTGAGATGGTGCCTGCTGAATTCTGGCACTGGGCTACCGACAAGGTGAAGTTCATTCATCCTGACATCATCTTCATTGGTGAAGTCTATAATCCTGCTGAGTATCGCAACTATCTGGGTGCTGGCTTCGACTACCTCTACGACAAGGTGGGCATGTACGATACTGTGCGTGAGGTGATTCGTGGCAACCAGTCTGTACAGGCCATCACATCGGCTTGGCAGCAGACTGACGACATTCGTGACCACATGCTTTACTTCCTTGAGAATCACGACGAGCAGCGCATAGCCAGCAGTTTCTTTGCAGGCGACGCTCGTAAGGGTGTGCCAGGTTTAGTGGTCTCAGCTCTGCTGCAGCAAAACCCGATGATGATCTACGCAGGTCAGGAGTATGGCGAGCGTGGTATGGACAAAGAGGGCTTCAGCGGCCACGATGGACGGACCACCATCTTCGACTATTGGAACATCGACACCCTCTCTCGTGCTGCCAGTCGCAGACTGACGAAGGACGAGAAGGCGCTTGCCGATATATATAATAAGGTGTTGAACATTGCACGTACGGAGAAGGCCATCGCCAATGGTGTATCCTTCGACCTGATGTATGTGAATGGTGGTTATCATCGCCAGTACGCCTTCCTCCGTAAGGCAGGCAGCGAGGTGCTGCTTGTAGTCGTTAACTTCGACGATCTGCCCTCCACGATGGATGTCACCATCCCTGCCCACGCCTTCGACTACCTGAAACTCAAGGAGCGCAAGACCGTCACAGCCGTCGACCTGCTGACAGGTAAGGAGATCAAGCGTCAGTTGTATCGCGACTGCTATGTCTCTGTCGATCTCGAGCCTCTGGGCGCCGTAGTCCTGAAGTTCAAGGCATGAAGAGAATTGCTGCAATCGATATCATGAGGGCTCTGACGATGTTGTGGATGCTCTTTGTGAACGACATCCCTGCATTGCAAGGAGTACCTCATTGGTTGTTTCATGCTGAGGCTACGGAGGATATGCTTGGTTTCTCAGACCTGGTGTTTCCTGCGTTTCTGTTCTGTGTGGGCATGTCAATACCTTTTGCCATCGACAGTCGTCTGAAGCGTGGAGCTTTGATGGGTGCCACGATAGGTCATGTGCTGCTGAGGTCGCTGGCATTGATAGTGATGGGACTGTTCCTGCTGAACCGTCATAAAGGGGAGGAGGGCATTGACTCGAACTATATGTTGATGATGTCGGTTGCGGGCTTCTTCCTGATATGGACGGATTATCCGTCAAAGCACCAGCGGCTTTTCCGACTGATGCGATATGTAGGTATTGCGCTGTTGGCAGGACTGTTGCTGTACTGCGATACGACAGGGCATCCGTTTGAGACAGGGTGGTGGGGCATTCTGGGACTGATTGGCTGGACTTATCTTGTCTGCACGCTGGCTTACCTGATGGTGCGTAGTTGGAAGGTAAAGACCTGGATGATGTGGCTGCTGTTTGTGATGCTCTGTGTGTTGAACCACTCTTCGTTGATTCCAGAGGATTATTTCAGTCGGGTGGTGATATTGCCCTTTGTGCCTGGTGGCTGGACGCATCATGCCATCGGCTTCTCGGGTGTGGTGGCTTCGTTGATCTTGAGACGACTGACGGACAACGAACGACATTGGCAACTAGTGGGTGTGTATGCGGTCATGGGACTGGTTGCCCTAGGATTGGGTATCGTTTCACACCACTGGTGGATTATTTCCAAGATTCAGGCTACACCTACCTGGCTGTTCTTCTCACTGACCGTCAATTTCTGGCTGTTGGCTGTGGTGTTCTGTCTTTCAGACATTTTTGGCAAGAAACGGTGGTTTGAGCTGATTGCCCCAGCAGGCTATGCCACGCTGACGTGTTATCTGATACCTTATATCTGGTATCCCTTGCGCGAGATATTCGGCATCAGCATTCCAGGCTGGAATGGGTTGACGGGTGTTCTCATCTCACTCGTCTATGCGCTCCTTGTCATCCAGATAACTCGTCTGTTAGTATCTTTAGGTGTGAAAGTGAAGTTATGAATCTGCGCACAAAAAAAAGCCTGATTATTTGTGTGTTTGGTTACTTATTCGTATCTTTGCACGCAAATTCAAAACAATATGGCCGATTATCTCTTAAATGAGCACAATAAAGAAGAGTTCCCGCCTGCACATACGGCGGAGCATCTTCTGAACCAGACGATGATACGCATCTTCGGCTGCGAGCGCTCATTTAATGCCCATATTGAGCGGAAGAAGAGCAAAATGAGTTTCCGTCTCGACCATAAGCCCACCAGACAGGAAGAGAAGGAGATTGAGCGCAGGATGTGTGAACTGATCGATGAAGACCTGCCCGTAGCGTTTGAGTTTGTTACCTATGACGAGCTTGAGGAAAGACTACAGGATGGTGGACTTGAGGCAGATAGTGGCATCTCCCTCGACCGTCTGCCAGATGATGTCTCAGATACCATCCGTCTTGTGCGTATCGGCGACTACGATGTTTGCCCTTGTATTGGCAAGCATGTCAGAAGCACCTCTCAAATAGGCCGTTTTGAGATGCTCGGCACCAATTGGGACGAGCATGAGCGTTCATTCAGAGTACGCTTCAAGATTGTTTAGATGAGGCTTTTCGCTATTCTGTCGTGGCGATGCGCATGAAGACGGGATAGTGGTCGGAATAACTCAAGTCTTTCTTGTAATAAGACAATCCCTTGAGATTCTTGTCGTGGAAGATGTAGTCGATGCGTACCTTCTTCTTCCCTCCTCGGTAGGTGTACATGAATCCGCTGCCGCACTCCTTGAAACCATCGATCTTGTCGCCAAGCATCGTGTTGTAGACATAGGAATAGGGCACATCGTTGAAGTCACCGCATACGATGTTGGGTACTTCCGACTGCATCATGTCCATCGCGAGTATATTTGCCTGGCCGGAGCGGGCAATCATTCCAACCGTGTAGTTGCCATAGATAGCGTCCATCAGTCCGTTACTATTTACCTCTACGCCATTCTTCGCCATCTTTGCAGCCTGGTGGAGCGCACTATTGATACCAGTCGTCTCCATGTGAACATTATAGACACGATAGACGTTATCATTGACTTTCACCTCAGCCCACATGGCACTGTTGTTCGTCTGCTCGAAGTTCAGGTTCTTCATCTCAACGATGGGATAACGGCTGTAGATCACCATGTCGTGCTCTCCTGTAGCGGAGTAGGGATAAGTGTCCTTGTAGGAATCGGAATTCTTCTTGTCGCCGCTGAAGTCGTTATACTCTTGGAAACAAATGATGTCGACTTTCTGTCGCTTCATCTCTGAGAGGATGTCCTGCGCAATGAATCCTGTGGTCTCTCCAGAGAATCGTGCCACGTTGTAGGTGGCAATCTTGATGCCAGCCTTTGCGTCAGCCTTATCGTCAGCAGAACCAATCTGGAGGATTGTGCCGATGTAGGGAATACAGCAGAGGAGGGTGATGAGCGGCATGAGCGCCCAGTGGAAACGCAGCCTGACAAGCCAGTAGATGAGAAATACGATGTTGGCAGCAATCAGCAATGGAAGAGCGTAGACGAGCATGGCACGTGCCGTATTTCCCGCTGGTGGCACCTCTCCTCCGTACAACCCTACGAACGTGAAGATCATCAGCAGAAAGGAGATGATGAGCATCATGAAAGAAAAGTATTTCTGTACTGCAAGTTTTCCCATATGGCTTTATGACGTTTTTGGTGATTGATCAGTCGTCTTCTCCCAAGTATTTCTTTACGACCTCAATGAGGTTTTCCACCTTGAATGGCTTTGCCATGAATTCATCGCAGCCGGCCTCCAAAGCATTACGGATATTCTCTTCATAAGCATAGGCGCTCAGGGCGATGACGGGCGTTTGGGATACCTCTTTGATGATGCGTGTGGCATCAAGACCGTTCATACCTGGCATACGGATATCCATCAGGACAAGGTCAGGCTTTTCGTCCTCGTTGATGTTGACGGCCTCTATGCCGTTGTGTGCCCGAAGCAGCTTATAGCGCTTCTGGAGCACTATCTTAACCAGCTCGTAATTGCTGTCTTCGTCCTCGGCCACGAGGATGGTTTTGGCGTTGCTGTCATCGGAACGGCCACTGATGCGGATCGTGCGCACACTTGTCGTCGACGTCTTGTTCTGGTCCACACCACCGATACTTCCCTCAAATGGCAACGTGAAGGTGAATGTGGATCCCTTTCCTGGTTCAGACTCCACGCTGATGCTGCCGCCAAGCTTCTCAACGATAATCTTACAAAGGGGCAGGCCAAGACCATAACCGTTCTTATTCGTCTCGGCATCCCGGGAGACATAAGTTTCAAAGATATGCTCCAGATCTTCCTTTTCGATACCGCTTCCGGTGTCGCTGACGAACATCTCAATCGTCTGTCCCTCATCGATAAGCTTATATCCGTATTCAATCTTACCTTTGATGGTATGTTTCAGGGCGTTGCTGATCAGGTTGGAGAATACCTGTATGAGGCGGTTGGCGTCGGTATTCATCGTTACAGTCATGGTCGGCTCGTCCCATTCCAGTTTCACCGATTCAGGACAGCGGAACTTAAATATGTTCTTGATGCTTATGCAGAGTTCGTGGAGGTCGGTGGGATTCTTCTTCATGACAATCTCGCCAGACTCGACGCGTGACAGATCGAGAATCTCGTTGACCAGATTCAGCAGACGGTTGTTGTTACTCTCAATAATCTCAAAGTATTTCATGCGTTCTTCCTGGGAGTCGGTCTCAACAATGACTCTCGAGAATCCTTCAATAGCATTGAGTGGCGTGCGTATTTCATGGCTCATGTTAGCAAGGAAAAGGGATTTCATCTTGCTGGCATTTTCAGCTTTCTGAGCCTTCTCCTCGTATTCCTTGAGTTTCTTGTTTGCTATCGCGAGCTGCTCATTGGCTAATAGAAGCTTTCTGTTCGCGTCGGCAAATTTCTGCAACAGTATTTCTCTCTCGTCTCTATCCATTTCTCCTCAAAACTACCGTTGATTCGGCAAAGGTACGAAATAATTCTGAAACAACAAGGAAAAAAGTAGAAAAATTTCAACTCCTTTTCGCTTTTTCCCACGCTCCGCTCTTCCCATGACTCTTTAAATAGGCCATTCCGCGGAATACGTTAAAATTCATAAACACGAAATAATAGGCCGTGTAAAGCAATTTGTTTTTGTATCCGTAGCGGTTTAAGAGCCATCCTAATATGGCTGCCAGATAGAAAAGTGCCTGACCGATGAGCATCACTGTGTAGAAGCTACCTGCCCCTATGGCGACAAGGGCGATGTTGACGAGCAGTAACAATACCATTGCAATGGGCGTGATGCTCCATCGCAGCACTCGGTGACTGACATATTGGAATGTGACCAGCGGCTGTCGGAGTGGGTTGAGCATGGAGCGCAGCCACCAGATACTTTGCAGACCTCCGGCAGCGATGCGCCGTTTGCGCTTTGATTCTTCGTAGATGTTGGCCGAACCGTATTCCATAGCGTAGGCATCGGCAGTATAGGCGATACGTTTCCCAGCCTGTACCACATACATCGACATCATGAAATCGTCCAGCAATGCCTCATCAGGCACTTCGCGGCAAAGTTTGGGGTCGATAGCATAGAGTTCACCTGCTGCTCCCATGGCAGAGTACAGTTCGCTGTCCCAGCGCTTCAATGTGCTTTCATATTTCCAGTACAACCCTTCACCTTCGGCAGCCATCTCGCCAGCTTTCCTCGCAGCCACACGTTTCTCGCCTGAGACGCAGCCAACGGTGGGGTCACGGAACAATCGTGCAATCTCTCGGAGTGCGTCTGTATTGATCATGGTGTTGGCATCCGTGAATGCTACATAGCGTGTCTGCAGTTCCCTGAGACCATGTTTCAAGGCTGCAGTCTTGCCTCTGCGTTCAGGACTGAACACGATGTCGACCTCAGGATAGGCAGACAGCAACTCGTTAGTATGGTCGTTGCTGCCATCGGTTACCCACATGATTCGCAGTTTGTCTTTCGGATAGTCAATAGCCAAAGTGTTCTCCATCTTCTCGGCTACCACGTCTTCTTCGTTGTATGCACAGATCATCAGCGTCATTGTGGGCAACTCGTCATCCTGCGGCATGACGGCCTTCTGGGGTTTCCCCTTGAAGAGCCGTCTGAGCCGGATGATGATGTATAGTAGTATTCCGTAACCGAGATACGTGTAGAATACGATGAGCAAGCATGCCCAGAAAAGGATTTTCAATGTCAGCATGGGCTTCAGAGTTACAGGTTATTTCGTTTCGATCTCTTCCTGCATGTCGATGAATTGCTTGTCGTTGTCGTAGAATTCGTATTGCAGGAATGCTAACTTCTGTGAGGGTATCACACGGACACCGAGTCCGTATTTCATCTGCCATTGACGTTTCATGCTGAAAACGCCCTTGTTGATGTAGGCTGCCACGTATGGATGTACGTGGAGATAGAACTTGCGGATTCCAATCTTATTGACCAGATTGTCAATTTTATTCTCCAAGGTATCCGTAAAGAGGATACTTGACTTGATGGTTCCTTTACCGTAACAGGTGGGACAGGTTTCCTCGACGTTCACGCTCATGGCAGGTCGTACCCGCTGTCGGGTGATCTGCATCAGTCCGAACTTCGAAAGCGGCAGGATGTTGTGCTTGGCGCGATCCTTCTGCATGTTCTTGCACATCCGCTCATAGAGCAGCTGACGGTCCTCGGGCAGTTTCATGTCGATAAAGTCGACGATGATGATGCCACCCATGTCACGGAGTCGTAACTGACGTGCCAGTTCGTCGGCAGCACCAAGGTTCGTCTCCAGGGCGTTGGCCTCCTGATCGTTATCTTTCTTGATGCGTGTGCCGCTGTTTACGTCTACGACGTGCATGGCTTCGGTGTGCTCAATGATCAGGTATGCTCCGTGCTTGTAGTTGACTGTCTTTCCGAATCCAGATTTCAGTTGTTTGGTGACGTTGAAATTGTCAAAGATGGGAACGGTTCCCTTGTAAAGTTTGACAATGTCCTTTTTCTCTGGGGCAATAATCTCCAGATAGTTCTTAATCTCATCGAAAATCTGGGCGTCGTTGATGTGAATGCCGTCATAGGTGGGATTGAAAAGATCGCGGAGCAATGCCACCGCTCTGCTTTCCTCCTCAAAGCAGAGTTTCGGACGCTCTGTTGTCTTCTGTACTTTCGTGATGGTGTCTTCCCAACGTTTCAGAAGCACTTTCAGCTCACCGTCGAGTTCTGCTGCGCGCTTTCCTTCTGCCACCGTGCGGACAATGACGCCGAAATTCTTCGGCTTGATACTCTGAATCAACTGCTTCAGTCGGCTACGTTCCTCTCCGCGCTTGATCTTCGTAGAGACGGATACACTGTCGTCGAAGGGTATTAATACCAGATAACGTCCGGCGAAACTGAGTTCACATGTCAGTCGCGGGCCTTTCGTATTAATAGGTTCCTTCACAATCTGGACAAGGATTTCCTGTCCGACTTTCAGTGTGTTTGCAATGCTTCCGTCTTTCTTCAGCTCAGGCTGGATGTGAGCCTTCTGGATAGGGTAGAGCTTCTTCCGGTCGCTTACTACCTGTTTCAGGTATTTTTCATAAGAGTAAAATTGACTTCCCAGGTCAAGATAGTGCAGGAAAGCAACGCGTTCTGCGCCGACATCAACGAAGCAGGCATTCAGGCCGGGCATCAGTTTCTTAACCTTTGCCACATAGATGTTTCCCACCGAGAACGACACTGTTCGCTGCTCTTGCTGGTATTCTACCAACTCTTTGTCTTCGAGCAGGGCGATAGAGATGTCTTTCGGCTGAACATCAATAATTACTTCACTTGTCATGTCTATAAACTATAAACTGTAAACTATAAACAGTCTCCGGGTTGTCGTGAAAATTCAAAAGGGTGTGTTGCAACCCTCAAGGGATTAGCACACACTCCTTTCATTTCTTTTGGTTCACAGCAAGTAGCTTACTTGCTCTTGTGACGATTCTTGCGCAGTCTCTTCTTACGCTTGTGAGTAGCCATCTTGTGGCCCTTCTTCTTCTTTCCGTTTGGCATAATTTTTACTATTAATTATTAATTCTAATTGGTGTTTTCTGAGATTACTGCATCTTGTCGATGAAACTCTTTGCAGGCTTGAATGAAGGAATATCACGCGCATCAATAAGAAGCGTCGTGTTCTTGGAAATATTGCGGGCAGTCTTCTTGGCACGGTGCTTCACACCAAAAGTGCCGAAACCACGCAGGTACACATTCTCCTTGTTCTCTGCCAGACTGATGCGGATGGCCTCCATAAATGCCTCAACAGTCGTTGTCACATCCTTCTTGGCGACACCCGTCTGTTCGGCGATTTGATTGATGATCTCTGCCTTTGTCATATCGTTTTTCTCTATATATTAATAATGTGTAAATCTGAAATTTTCAATTTTGGACTGCAAAGATACTGTTTTTCAGCGAGATACCGAAATATTATTGGATTTTTTTTTCAATTTTAGCATTTTTCTTTATCAGCAGGCCATTTTATGTTTCATTTTCATACAAAAAACATTCATCAGACAAATTACGGCATTCTTTTTGATAATTGCAATTTATTGATTACCTTTGCACCGGAAAAGTGTATATCGGATGCGGCAGATTTATCATAAGTTATACCTGACCGTCCGCTTTTTTACGGAGAAGCGGGTGATGACACAGGCGTCGGCCCTGACATACTCGACGCTGCTGGCTATTGTTCCCATTTTCGCCGTGGTGTTTGCCATAGCACGAGGCTTCGGCTATAACAAATACATAGAGATGTGGTTTCGTGAACTGCTTTCGTCTCAGCCGCAGGTGGCCGATGTGATGGTAGGTTTCGTCAACAGCTACCTGGTGCATACCAAGAGCGGCATCTTCCTCGGCGTGGGACTTATCTTCATGCTCTACACCGTGCTGATGCTGGTCAACAATGTTGAGGAGACATTCAACAAGATATGGCAAGTGAACAATTCGCGCCCCATTATCCGGTCGTTTGCCAACTATCTGGCCACGTTCTTCCTGTTTCCTATCATCATCGTCGTCTCAACGGGTCTCTCCATATTCATGGAGACAGTAGCCGACTCGATGGTTGACTTCACGCTTCTGGGGCCAGTCATCCATAAACTGCTCAACTTCTCGCCCTATATGCTCATGTCGCTGCTCTTCGTTCTCCTCTATGTCTATATGCCCAATACGGAGGTCCGCATCTCTTGTGCTATCGTGCCGGGCATACTCGCAGGCATAGCGATGCAGGTGCTGCAGATTGTCTATATCCACTCGCAGATATGGGTGACGGGCTATAATGCGATATACGGTTCGTTTGCTGCATTGCCGCTGTTCATGCTTTGGGTTCAGATATCGTGGACCATCTGCCTTTTCGGTGCCCAGCTCACCTACACCAATCAGAACCTGAACCGCTTCGGCATCAACCTTGAGCCTATCGACGTCCATCCGCATGTGGACATGACCGACGAGGAACGCGGCGACAGCGATTTCTATGCCGGAAACCTCGATGCACTATAAAAAGACAGGTCAACGTTAGGGGGAGTGTACCGTTGTGGTGCACTCCCCATGGTTTACTCATACATATATTGTAAAACAAGCAAGAAGTATGCCCCTCTACACCTTTGTTTCATAATCGACTGATTATCAGGAGAATGTTCAAAGTTGAACTTCGCAAAAAGTATGCCCCTACTCTACACCCACTCTACACCCATGCAAAAATGGTGCTCCAGCATTTGAGTATAGGAGAACAGTCGTTTGAGTATAGGGGAACAACCGTTTGAGTATAGCCGAACGGTTGAAAGGGTAGGGTTAACTCCCTGCCAGGTTAGGCCTTAACCCCTATCAGCAATGCCTTCTTACCTTGTAAGGGATGCTTTCCACGACCCGAAGAAGGCTTGGGCATGTCATTCAGGACATAGAGATTAAGAACAAGAAAAGGGTATCAAAGAAATAAGGCACTTGAATGATGGAAAGATTTGAAGTCGTTGCCAGTTTTGGCTCGAGCCAATGGGGGATTTAGCTCGAGTCAAAATTGAGGTTATTCCTGAAATGATTCCAGAAGATTATTGTTCGATGAGGTAGCGCTTGAAGTCGGCGAAGTCCTTGGTCATGGGGACGCTCTGCTTCTGACCCTGCATGAAGGCACGGAGGCGGGCAGGGATGTCGACGTCGATGCTGAGGATGTCGTCGACCTTCTCCTTGAACTTCGCAGGATGGGCTGTCTCGCAGAAGACACCGACTTCGCCGGGCTTTAAGCCATCGGCCAGAGCCTGATAGCCGCAGGCACCGTGAGGATCGAGGATATAGCCTGTCTCTTCGTAGCACTGGCGCATGGTCTGACGGATCTGGTCGTCGCTGTAGGTGGCTCCGCTGATGAGGCTGGTGATGCGCTCATGGGTCTCTTCAGGCGAGAGTTTGTTGTTCTCGCTGTAGAGGTTGATGATGCGTGCGAAGTTCGAGGGATCGCCCACATCCATCGCATTGGCCAGCGTCTGGAGGGAGGCTTTCGGCTCGTAACGGCCTGTCTGCAGGTAGTTGTAGAAGATGTCGTTGGCGTTGTTGGCGGCAATGAAGCGCTTCACAGGCAGTCCCATAGCATGACCGAAGAGGGCTGCACAGATATTTCCGAAGTTGCCGGAGGGCACGCACATGACAAGGTTATTGAACATGGAACATGGAACATTGAACATTTCCTTCAGACGGGCGTAGGCATTGAAATAGTAGAAAGCCTGGGGCAGGAAACGGGCTACATTGATGGAGTTGGCAGAGGTCAACTTCATGTGCTGGTTTAGCTCTGCATCCATGAAGGCATTCTTTACGAGTGCCTGACAGTCATCAAACACACCGTCGACCTCGATGGCGGTGATGTTCTTGCCGAGGGTTGTAAACTGGCACTCCTGGATGGGGCTTACCTTACCTTTCGGATAGAGCACATAGACGTGGATGCCCTCTACACCAAGGAAGCCGTTGGCAACGGCAGAGCCTGTATCACCAGAGGTGGCCACGAGCACATTTACTAACTTTGAACTTTCCTGACGGATGAAATATTGCAGGAGGCGCGCCATGAAACGGGCACCAACATCCTTGAAGGCGAGGGTAGGACCATGGAACAGTTCGAGGGAGTAGATGTTATCCGTTACTTTCTCAACAGGACAGTCGAAGGAGAGCGTGTCGTAGACAATCTGTTTCAACGACGCTGCATCGACATCTTCTCCAAAGAAGGCGTCAGCCACGGTATAGGCTATTTCCTGGAAAGACTTCGTCTCAATGGTGTCGAAAAACTCCTTTGGCAGTTGCTTGATACGCTCAGGCATATACAGGCCGCGGTCTTCTGCCAAACCCTTGACTACTGCTTTGTGCAAGTCGGCGATGGGGGCTTTCCCATTTGTGCTATAATATTTCATATACTTTGAACTTTGAGCTTTGAGCTTTGAACTTTGAACTTTATGATATGCTCATAAGGGTTTGCATGAATTCATTTAGTTTCAGCAGACCGTAAGAGCCTGATACACAGGATACTTCGTCGTACTGCTGAACGTCATCTGGAACGATGCCACTATACCAGATGAGGAATGGCACGGGCTGTCCGACATGGATGCGCTGCTCCACAGGCGTGAGATGGTCAGGGAGTACGGCAATGCAGACGGGGTCAGTCCATGTCGCCACCTTATTATATATAGGAGCGATGAGACGCTGGTCGAGATACTCGATGGTCTTGAGCTTCAGTTCGAGATCGCCGTCATGGCCTGCCTCGTCGCTTGCCTCGACGTGGACAAAGACGAAGTCATCCTTTTCCAGCGCCTCGATGGCAGCCTGAGCCTTGCCTTCGTAGTTGGTGTCGGCCAGTCCAGTGGCTCCTGGGACCTCGACAATCTTCAGACCCGCATAGTGGCCAATGCCTCGGATCAGGTCTACGGCCGAGATGACTGTGCCCGACTTGACCTGCGGATATTGTTGCATCAGTGTCTCCATCGAAGGACGATAACCGCCGCTCCAGGGCCAGATGCTGTTGGCCTGACGCTCACCTTTAGCCGCTTTTGCAACGTTATAGGGATGCTTGGCGAGGAGTTCCTGTGATTTCAGGATAAGCTCGTTGATGAGGTCGGCAGTCTGTTGGGGTGTCAGGCGTCCGGCTTCCACAGGGGCATTCTCCTCGGCTTTTACCAGAAGTCCACGCCACGCTTCGTTCGGATGGTCATGGGGTGGGGCACAGACGATGTGCTTGTTGCCGCCTTTGATGACAAGTAGATGACGGTACTGGATGCCGGTGATGAATTTCACTCTCTCGCAGCCCTCACGTTCATTGATGGGCTTGGCTAACGTTTCGTTCAGATATCTGATAAGCACATCGGCATCCTGAGTCTCCAGATTTCCACCGTTATGGGTGATGATCTTGCCGTCTTCAAGGGTGATGATGTTGCAGCGGATGGCGAAATCGTCGTCAGCCATCTCATAGCCGATACTGGCAGCTTCGAGAGGGCCGCGACCTTCATACACTTTATTAAGATCATAGCCGAGGATGGCGGTGTTCGCTACTTCAGACCCAGGAGGAAAGCCTTCTGGTACGGTGATTAATCGTCCGCAGCGGCCTTCGCGAGCCAATTGGTCCATCATGGGCTTATGGGCGTATTGCAATAAGGTCTTCCCACCGAGTCTTTCGACGGGGAGATCTGCCATGCCATCACCAAGTATGATGATATGCTTCATAAACTAAATATTAGCGATGCTCATAATATTTGCGAAGACACCAGCGGCAGTCACAGCAGCACCGGCACCGTAGCCCTGGATGAGCATGGGGTATTCCTTATAGCGCTCGGTGGTCAGCAGCACGATGTTGTTCGAACCCTCGAGACCATAGAACGGATGTCCATACGGTACCTCCTTGAGGGCGACATTGGTCTTGCCGTTCTCCATTGTGGCCACGAAGCGCCAACGCTTGTTCTCGGCCTCCAGCACCTTGCGACGGGCCTCAAAGTCAGCATCGAGCTCAGGCAGACGCTTCCAGAAATCGTCGATGCTTCCCTCAAAGTAGCTGTCGGGCACGAAGAGATGCTTTTCAACGTCTTCCTGTTCCACCTTGTAACCTGCCTCACGGGTCAGGATCACCAGCTTACGGATAACGTCCGTACCACTGAGGTCGATACGGGGATCAGGCTCTGAATAACGTTCTTCCTTGGCGCGGCGCACGGTCTCGGAGAAGGGCACGTCGGCAGAAATCTCGTTGAAGATGAAGTTCAGTGTACCACTTAGGATGGCCTCGATCTTCAGGATCTTGTCGCCCGAGTTGCACAGGTCGTTGATGGTACCGATAATCGGCAGGCCAGCACCTACGTTGGTCTCATAGCGGAACCACACGCCCTTGTCGCGAGCGGTCTGTCTCAGCTTGAGATAACTGTCATAGTCGCTGGAAGCAGCAATCTTGTTGGCAGCCACCACGGATATGTTGTGCTCTAAGAATGTCTGATAAAGTGATGCTATCTGACGGCTGGCAGTACAGTCGACAAAGACGCTGTTGAAGATATTCATCTTCACAATCTCGTCGCGCATGTGTTCGGTGTTGGCTGGATAGCCTGCACGCAGAATCTTCTCGTAGTTGTCAAGGTCGATGCCGTCGCGGTCGAGTATGAAGTTGTCCACATCGGAAATGCCGACGACATTCAGCTTCAGACGTCTTGACTGCATGAGGAACTGCTGCTGGGTATGGATTTGCTCGAGCAGCATGCCACCCACTGTGCCGATACCGCAGATGAAGAGGTTGAGCACCTTGTATTCTGACAGGAAGAACGAGTCGTGCAACACGTTGAGTGACTTGCGCAGGAAGCGGCCGTCAACAACGAACGAGATGTTTGTCTCTGAGGCACCTTGGGCACAGGCAATCACGCTGATACCAGAACGTCCGAGTGTTCCGAACAGCTTACCGGCGATACCTGGGGTCTGCTTCATGTTCTCACCAACGATGGCGATGGTGGCCAGACCGCTCTCCACCTGCATGGGGAACATTGCACCCGTCTCAATCTCCTTGGCAAACTCTGCGTTCAGCACTTCTGCAGCTGCCTCGGCATCCTCATCTCGCACACCGATAGAGGTGGAGTTCTCAGATGAGGCTTGCGACACCATGAACACGGAGATACCCTTATTGGCCAGGGTGGTGAAGATACGACGGTTCACACCAATCACACCCACCATTGAAAGACCTGTCACCGTGATCAGCGAGGTACCCTTGATGCTTGAGATACCTTTGATGGGCTTGTTGTCGTCCTCAATCTTGTCTTTGATCAGTGTGCCCGGATGCTCAGGGTTGAAAGTGTTCTTCACCTTGATAGGTATATTCTTCACGCAGACTGGATAGATTGTCGGCGGGTAGATCACTTTCGCACCGAAGTTACAGAGCTCCATAGCCTCCACATAAGAGAGTTCGTTGATGGTATAGGCACTCTTGATTACCTTCGGATCTGCCGTCATAAAGCCATCCACGTCCGTCCAGATCTCCAGCACCTCGGCATTCAGCACGGCTGCGATGATTGAGGCCGTATAGTCTGAACCGCCACGGCCCAGGTTCGTTGTCTCGTGGGTGTCACGGTCGCGGGCGATGAATCCCGGCACTACATATACATACTTATTATTTATATTCTTGAACGACTCCTTCACCAGTTCGGTGGTCAGTTCGGCATCAATCACATGCTTGCCCAGCTTCTTTTCCGTGCGGATGAAGTCGCGGCTGTTCATGCGAACACCGTTCTTGATCATGGCTGCCACGATATGTGAACTCAGACGCTCGCCATACGATACGATGGTGTCCTCGGTCTTCTTCGACAGATCGTGAATCAGATACACACCGTAGAGGATGCTCTTCAACTGGTCGAAGAGCTGGTCTACATTGTTGAATAAGTCTATGCGCTTTTTGTCATCCGTAATGACAGCCTCGATCATCTGGTGGTGGCGGGTCACCATCGCGTCGAATTCTTCACGATAGTGGTCGTCGCCTTGCTTGGCCATCTGCGATGTGGCGATCAGTTTGTCGGTGATGCCGTCAAGTGCACTTACTACTACTACGACAGGTTGCGTCCGAGCCTCTGTCTCCACAATTTTTTTCAAGCTAAGAATGCTTTTTACGGAACCTACGGACGTTCCGCCGAATTTCATTACTTTCATATTCCTATGCAATTTATCTTTCCGCCGGTACCCCTCTACAAGTGGGGCTTCCTCCAACGGCGGTGCAAAGGTAATGGAATTAGTGCAAAAAACAAAATAAATCGCGATTTTTTTCGCGATTTATCTTGAATTACTTGCGTCCTTGGTTGCTATGAGGATTGATTCTTTGCTGTTTTCTCATCTCTTTGCCGGCATAGGGACGGGCAGGCGGAGAATAGCTTTTTCTTGGGTCACCGTGGCCTTTGTAGTCCTGATAAGGCTTTGGACGGTTCGAATACATGTGGTTCCTATCTGTATAGTATTTATAGACGTGGAATGACCACACATTTCGTGAACTGCTCATGGGACGGTAGAAGTAATTTGTCTTCTTATAAATATGGTATTGGTAGTCTGAGAGCACATACCTCATGTCGGCATCTCTGCGTGACTGGCAAGTGCTGAGACGTTCGCCATGAATGGCTACGGAAATAATGTAGTCGAGGTTGATTTCGTACACGTTGTTGGCTTGAATGCTACTCAATCCGAGTTCGTAGGTCATCTTGTCGGTGAGGAACAACGCGTGCTCACGTGCTTCATCGAATGTCATTGCTGCGGCAGAGGTAACTATCGTCACCATCAATGCCAGTGTCATCATCTTCTTTCTCATTTTATACAGTTTAGGTTGTTCAACATCATTGATTACTGCTGCAAATATAGACATTTTTATCCAAAATTCGCTTGTTATATACAAAAAAAGTATCAAAAATCGATTTATTTGGTAGAAAATGAGTAATTTTGCAGCGTTTTTGAAGAAATATTTATGATACAGTATAAAGAACTTAAGAAAAATCTGAAAAAGGATCTCTCGGGATTCCCAGAGGTAAAAGTGTCAGTTGTAGGTGATACGGCGACTCAATTTCTGGCTACAGCCATCCGCGGATTAGGTGTTGAGCGAGGCTTGAATATCAACCTTTTTGAAGCTGAATATAATCAGGTGGATCGTCAGTTCCTTGATCCTTCAAGTGAATTATATGAATTTGATGCTGATTTCATAGTAGTATTTCAGTCGACTCATAAGTTAGGTGAGCATCATAGTCTGCTCACTACAGACCAGCAGGCTCAACTTGCAGATGAGCGGTTGTCTTTTGTTGCCTCTGTCTGTGAGAATCCGGCTCTGGCCAATAAGAAAATCATCTATTTCAATTATCCAGAGATAGAAGACACGGTGTTTGGCAGTTATGCCAACAAAGTGGTGTCGTCGCTCACATATCAGGTTCGCAAACTCAACTATGAGTTGATGAAACTGTCGCAGCAGTATCCAAACCTCTTTATTTGCGATATAGCAGGACTGCAGAACAAGTTCGGACGCAATTTCATGTTTGCGTCGAATGTGTATGTCAGCACGGAGATGATTCTGAGTGTAGACATTCTTCCATACGTGGCCTCAAGGGTGTTGGATATCGTTTGCGCCATCAGAGGACAATTCAAGAAATGTCTGATCCTTGACCTTGACAACACCGTGTGGGGTGGTGTCATCGGCGACGACGGACTGGAGGGCATCCAGCTGGGACATGGCTTGGGTATTGGCAAGGCCTTTACCGAATTCCAGATGTGGGTTAAGAAACTACGTCAGCGTGGTATCATCATCTGTGTGGCCTCGAAGAACAATGAGGAGACAGCTAAGGAACCGTTTGAGAAACATCCTGATATGGTATTGAAACTCGATGACATAGCCGTGTTCCAGGCTAACTGGGAGACGAAGGTTGATAATATCCGTACCATCCAGAGCATTCTGAATATCGGCTTTGATTCGATGGTGTTCCTCGATGATAATCCTTTTGAACGGAATATCGTTCGTGAGAATATCAAGGACATCACTGTTCCTGAATTGCCAGAAGATCCTGGTGAATACTTGGAATATCTTTATTCGCTGAACCTCTTTGAGACAGCCAGTTACAGCAATGCCGACAAGGACCGTACAAAGCAGTATCAGGTGGAGGCCAAGCGCGTGTCGCTCTCCAAAACCTTCACCAACGAGGCTGATTTCCTGAAGTCACTCAACATGGTGTCTACGGTCAGCGGCTTCACCAAGTTTAATACGCCACGCGTGGCACAGCTTTCCCAACGGAGCAATCAGTTTAACCTGCGTACCATCCGATATACAGAGGCTGATATTACAGCTTTGGCAGAGGATCCAAACGTGATAGACTTGAGCTTCACACTTGAAGATAAATTCGGTGATAACGGACAGATTGCCGTCATTATTATGAAGAAGCTGGATGCCGAGACGTTGTTTGTCGATACCTGGTTCATGAGCTGCAGAGTGTTGAAGCGTGGTATGGAGAACTTCACCCTGAATACGATGGTAGAACGTGCCAAGGCTGCAGGCTATAAGAAGATCATTGGTGAGTATCTGCCTACGCCCAAGAATAAGATGGTGGAAAATCACTATACAGGACTTGGCTTTACGAAGATTGAAGGTGCAGATACAGCCCGATATGAACTGGATGTTGAAACCTATCAACCCAGGGAGTGTTATATTGAAACGTTAATTGAGAAGTAAAAGTGAAGAACAAGATAGACCATATCGGTTATCTGACTGGTGATATAGCCGCTACGGGCAAGGCTTTCGAGAAGCTTGGCTATCAGATGGGTGAGATTGTAAATGACGATACCCAGCGTACCCGTATTTGTTTCCTGACGAAGGCGGATGAGGTACGTGTGGAACTGGTAGAGCCTTACGAAGATAATAAGACGATGCAGAAGATGCTCACTAAGCGTGGCGTAACTCCGTATCATACCTGCTATGAGGTGGATGATGTTGATGTTGAATATGAGCAATTGATACAAGAAGACTGGACGGCTCTTTTCACACCAGTGGCAGCACCGGCATTTGGTAATCGGAAGATATGTTACTTTTGGAATTCAGAGATAGGTTTTATAGAATTAGTAAATAAACAATAGATAGAAAAATGGAAAGACAAGAGATTTTTGAAAAGTTGAATGAGATCTTTATAGACGTGTTGGACCTCGACGAGTGCAACCTGACTGACGAGACCAGTGCAAACGATATTGAAGAGTGGGATTCGTTGAGTCATATCCAACTGATTGTTGCCATAGAAAAGGCTTTCAAGATAAAGTTCACTTCTTTGGAGATTATGAAGTGGAATAACGTCGGTGAGATGGTCGACTCCATGCTTCAGAAATTGTAAATAATCACATTGTCGTCAAATAGTAAATTGAATTAATGGTCGTTAATTCTGTCAGATTCTTGCTGTTCTTTATCGTAGTATTTACTGTTTACTACCTTCCTGTCAGCAAGAAGTATCCTCGTTTCCAGAATTTATGGCTGCTGCTTTCGAGCTATTTCTTTTATGGTGTAGCAGACTGGTCGATGGTGCCGCTTCTTATTGGAGCCACCATCGTGTTCTATGGTCTTGGCCTATGGCTTAAGAATGAAATGCAGAAGCAGCATCGGAAAAATGCATCACGGTTGACAACGTTGGGAGTTTGCCTTGGTATCGGATTGTTGTTGTATTTCAAGTACCTGAATTTCTTTGCCGAGTCGTTTGCGGAATTGCTGAGTGCAATAGGTTTTAAGGCAACGTGGACCACTCTTCATATTGTCCTGCCGATAGGTGTCAGCTTCTTCACGTTTAAGTTGATCAGTTACATCATCGAGGTTCATCGTGAGCATATTGAACCCTGTAAGGATTTTATAGAGTTTGCAACATACATTGCATTTTTTCCCACACTCCTTTCCGGTCCTATTGACCGTCCGAACACATTTATTCCGCAATTGCGAAGGTCGCACTCGTTGGACTATGTCCAGGCCGTAGATGGTTGTAGGCAGATTCTTTGGGGTATGTTCACGAAGATTTGTATTGCTGATCATCTTGCCCTTGTGACAGACAGCATATGGGCCGATTATACGAGCCAGTCCGGATCGACGCTTCTGATCTGGACTTTGCTTTATACGATGCAGATCTACACCGATTTCGATGGTTATTCTAATATGGCTATCGGTATTGGCAAGATTCTCGGTTTCAATATCACTCGCAACTTCAATCATCCTTTATTGGCACGTAACATTGCGGAGTTCTGGCGTAATTGGCATATCTCACTTACATCGTGGATCACGGACTATGTGTTTATGCCGTTGAATATCGCCTTCCGTAACCTTGCTAATTGGGGCGTGATGCTGGCAGTGGTGATAAACATTGTGCTGATTGGCCTTTGGCATGGTGCCAACTGGACTTTCGGTCTCTTTGGACTCTATCATGCGATGCTTTATGTTCCATTGGTGCTGTCAGGCTCATTTGGAAAGAACAAGAAACTGCGTCCCAACGACCACGGACTGCCTAAGTGGACGGATCTCTGGAAGATGCTGCTGAATTATTTCCTTGTGTCCTTAGGATTCATCATCTTCCATGCTGACAGCATTGCCGATGCATTCCGATTCTTCGGTGGCATTATTTCGACTTCCCTTTTCTCCATGCCCTCACTACCGCTCAAGAAAGCAACGTTGTTGTTCATCTTTATAATTCTGATCCTGGAATGGACGACCAGAAAGAAAGAGCATCCGCTGCAGTTGTCTACAGACGGCGTTTTCAAATATACGGCAGCCCGTTATCTCCTGTATGCTGGCATTGGCCTGATGTTATTCCTGTTTGCAGGTGAAGTTGAGACATTTATTTATTTCCAGTTCTGACGATGAAGAAGTTCTTACTTAAATTATCATATACGGTATTGCCGGTTTTCCTGCTGTTGTTTGGATTAGTGCTTTATGTGACACTCTATATTAGTCCTCGGGCAGATACAGGTGATCTGGGTAATTTGGCCCTCATACCGTTCTGGTCGGAATATGGTCAGATGATCCGGCAGCATGAAATAAAGGATACCTTATTCATGAAGGTTAACAAGACAGAAGACCTGCGCAATATCCATGTTAATGTGCTGACCGTAGGTGACTCCTTTTCTCAGCAAGAACATGCTGGATATCAGAACTATATGCCAGGAGAAGGACTGACAGTTGCCAACTGTAAACGTAGTCTTTACGACAGCCCTATACAATATGCCTATAATATCATGGACTGGGGGGTTGTTGATTCTACCAATATAGATGTGATGGTTGTAGAGGTAGGAGAACGGGATTTCGCCATTAGAATAGATAATTTTGGAGTTGACAAGGTTGAAGTCCCGGAACCGGAGAAACCGTCTAATGGTGATGGAGAAGAGCATAATCCCAACAAATGGTCACTACTCCGTGCTCGTGACTTCGTCTTGTACAGGTTTGCTAATAGGAGTCCAGTGTATGTTGTAGACTTAAAACAGGATTTCTTCGGGAGTCCTGAACCTCGTAAATTGTATTTCTATTGTGCCGATATCCTAAACGGCATGACGATTGAGGGGTCCATTCGGCCAAAGGTCAAGGAAGTGTATGATTTACTGACAGCAAAGGCTCATGAGCGAGGATTTGCCCTTGTCCTTATGCTTCCTGTTGACAAATACGATCTTTATCAAGACTATATCGTAGACAATCCTTATGCTCATCCCAAACGTATCAATGAGGATGTTCGGGAACTGTTAGGTGATATACCTGAAGTCATGTTGTCAAAATATTGTCTGAAGCCTCTTATAGATAAGGGGGAGAAGGATATATTCCTCTTTGATAACAGCCATTGGAGTTATAAGGCTTCTGAGGTCGTAGGTAAGGAACTTAGCAGAAGGGTGAAGCTGTTAATGGAATGAATAAACGTATCTTAGCCTTTGATGTGATGAGGGCTGTCGCCGCCTTTGCTGTGGTATGGCAACATATAGGTGGACAGGGCTGGCCAGAATCTTTCCCTTCTTCGGAATGGGAGGCGAGGAATGTGTTTGTTTCTTTTGCCCAATGGAGCGTACCGGTGTTTTTTATGATTTCCGGTGCTCTGTTTCTGTCACCAGACAAACCTCTTGATATCAAACGCCTGTATAGGAAAAATATCCTTCGCATCATATACGCCTTCCTGTTTTGGTCGGCTATTTATATGATTTATTTAGAAGGGCTGGATAATATAAAAATATTCTTTCTCAGTGTCCTGAAGGGGCCTGCGCCATTTTGGTTCCTGAAGTCCATGATCGGCATATACATCTTTGTTCCTGTATTAAAGAGTATTGCGGAAAACCGTCATGTTTTCCGTTACTTTGTCATCGTTGCAGTCATCTTGACGTTTGGTGTTTCTCAATTATTGGATCATGTCGGCGTTTTCAATGCACAGAGGATGATTCTGTTGAACGAGTATTTAGATACTTTTGGCCTAAAATCTCTTGGCGTTGTCACTTACTTTATCTTAGGATATTATCTTTTTTCCTATTCATTCGGAAAACGCACGAGGTATACCATCTATATCTTGGGTTTCCTGAGTTTTTTCCTCTCCGCCTTAGGCACTCGTTATTTCTCTCATGTAATGGGATGTCCGTTTAATCTTTTCTATGACGATATGCATCCGTTTACATTGATAGAGGCTGTGGCTATCTTCTTGTTTATTAAAAACCATGCTGACGGGTGTCCTCAATCTATTCGGCGCTATATGGTCGTCGTGTCTAATTGTAGCCTGGGTATCTATCTGGTTCATCCGTTAATGATGACAGTGCTGAATGACCAACTCGCATTCAACTCTTCGACATTGGATCCGCATTATTTCCTTCCTGTATTTGCAATTATTGTTTTCATACTTTCATTTATTGTAGTGAGAATTGTCAGTTATATTCCAGGTTTAAGAAATACGGTATCATAAATTATCAATAAGTGACTAATGAGTATCAGATACGGGTATCGCCGGAGGTGGCGGCTCAGGAGGACAGACTGAAGGGCTGGCTTGCTGACGAATATGGCTTTGATGCGACAACCATCTGTGGCGTACGAATCCTGAAACGTAGCATTGATGCTCGTCAGAGACAGATATTCGTAAACCTGAAAGTACGGGTGTATGTAAACGAGCAACCTCATGACGATGATTTTGTCAGAACGGAATACCCGAATGTAGAGGAGAAATCTCAGGTGATTGTTGTTGGTGCTGGACCGGGAGGACTTTTCGCTGCACTTCGATTGATTGAGTTGGGCTTACGCCCCATCGTTCTTGAACGAGGGAAAGATGTTCATGAGCGCAAGAAAGACTTGGCTGACATCACGAAGAAACAGAAGGTGGATCCAGAGAGCAACTATTGTTTTGGTGAAGGAGGGGCAGGAGCCTATTCTGACGGGAAACTGTATACCCGTAGTAAGAAGCGTGGTGATACGGATAAGATCCTGAATGTGTTCTGTCAGCATGGTGCTTCTACGGCGATATTGGCGGATGCCCATCCTCATATCGGAACAGATAAACTGCCAATGGTCATCGAGGCCATGCGAAATACCATTATCAGAAGTGGTGGTGAGGTGCATTTCCAAACGAAGATGACACAGCTGATATTGGAAGGAAATAAGGTCATTGGATGTGTGGCTGATAAGGAATATTATGGTCCGGTAATCCTGGCTACAGGACACTCTGCACGAGATGTATACAGGTATTTGTCTGAAGCGGCGATTGAGATGGAGGCTAAGGGTATCGCAGTAGGAGTGAGGCTCGAACATCCCTCAGAACTGATTGATCAGATCCAGTACCATTCGAAGTATGGACGTGGAAGATGGTTGCCTGCTGCTGAATATTCGTTTGTGACTCAGATTGACGGTAGGGGTGTCTATTCATTCTGTATGTGTCCTGGCGGTTTTGTCATACCTGCAGCTACGGACAAGGAACAGATTGTGGTGAATGGTATGAGTCCGTCTAATCGTGGTACGGCTTGGAGCAATAGCGGTATGGTGGTTGAATTGAGGCCGGAGGATGTTACAGGGGATGATGTGTTGAAAGTCATGCGGTTTCAAGAAGAACTTGAAAAGATGTGTTGGCATCAGGGCAATATGAGGCAGACAGCACCAGCCCAGCGGATGTCGGATTTCGTCAACAACCGTCTGAGTTATGATCTTCCCAAGTCATCGTATGCTCCGGGACTGATATCCAGTCCATTGCATTTTTGGATGCCGAAGACTATATCGAAGCGACTACAGGAAGGTTTTAAGGTATTCGGGCGTCACGCACACGGTTTCCTTACAAATGAAGCAACACTGATTGCTGTAGAGACCAGAACTTCCTCGCCAGTACGTATTGTAAGGAATCGGGATACGTTGCAACACGTTCGTATCCAGGGGCTTTTCCCTTGCGGTGAAGGTGCTGGCTATGCCGGTGGAATAGTGTCGGCAGGTGTTGATGGCGAACGGTGTGCAGAAGCTGCTGCACAGTATATGATGAGTTTATAGTTTAGTGTTTATAGTTTATAGTTGATAACCTTGCAAGCCGTTAAATCTTTAGTAGTAATCATCTATAAACAATAAACTATCAACTATAAACAAAAAAAATCTCATAAAGCTTTGGTAATTCCAATTATTTTTCGTATCTTTGCCGACAGAGAATAATGTTTAACTAATAACTGACACGATATGAACAGGGAGGAACAATTCGTTATTACGATTAGCCGCCAGTTCGGTACAGGTGGTCATGAGATTGGCGCAGAGTTGGCTCGTCGGCTTCAAGTGAAACTGCTAGATAAGCAGATTTTGAATGAGGTGGCAAAGCGTAACCGTGTGGTAGAGGAGGCCATGGAGAAGATAGAGACCAGGAATCCTCTTTGGCGTGATGACTTTACGAACTTCTATCAGACCTACATGAGTAAGGCCGAGTATGATGGTGCAGAGCATGATCAGACTTCACATGAACTTTTTGATGCTCAGGCAGAGGCAATCCGTAAGATTGCTTCCAAGGAGTCGTGTATCATCGTAGGTCGTTGCGGTTTCCATATCTTTGCCGATCATCCCAATTCCTTGAAGATTTTCATTCACTCGAGTGAAGACTGCCGTAAGCGCAGGATTGCGGAAAAGTATGGTCTGGATATGAGAGATGCGGCCGCTATGGTCGTAGACAACGACTACAGTCGTGAACTTTATACGAAGACATTCACAGGAAAGGACTGGACTGATGCCCGCAACTATGACATCTCGATAGATGTGCGTAAATTCGGTATTAATGGTGCGGTTGATTTCTTAATGAACTGCCTTGAGTAGTTTTCTTGGGAAAAATTTGTGTATATACCGATTTTTTAGTACCTTTGCACGCTGAAATTTCACAAGTTAGTAATTACTAAAGAATCGGTATAATGAATATTTCCTACAAATGGTTGAAGGAATACGTTGATTTTGACCTGACGGCGCAGCAGGTGGCTGATGCGCTCACATCAACAGGTCTCGAGGTCGACGCATTGGAAGAGGTACAGAGTATCAAGGGTGGTCTGAAGGGACTCTATGTGGGTAAGGTGCTCACATGTGAACCCCATCCGAATAGCGACCACCTACATGTGACAACTGTTAACTTGGGTAAAGGTGAGCCTTCACAGATTGTTTGCGGTGCTCCAAATGTAGCGGCTGGCCAGAAGGTGATTGTTGCTGACCTCGGTTGTGTACTCTATGATGGTGACAAGGAGTTCGTCATCAAGAAGTCGAAACTGCGTGGCGTGGAATCCAACGGAATGATCTGTGCAGAGGATGAGATCGGTATTGGCACAAGTCATGCAGGTATCATTGTACTCCCAGAGGATGCTGTAGTAGGTACACCTGCGGCAGAATATTATCATCTTGAGAGCGACTGGCTTATTGAGGTGGATATCACCGCCAATCGTGCTGATGGCCTCTCTCACTGGGGGGTGGCCCGTGACTTATACGCCTGGCTGAAGAGCAATGGTTATGAGACAAAGATGCATCGTCCTGATTGCTCAAAGTTTAAGGTTGTAAATCACGACCTGCCTATCGAGGTGGTCATTGAGAATCAGGAAGCCTGCAAACGTTATGCCTGTGTGAGCGTCACCGACTGTGAGGTGAAGGAGTCGCCCGACTGGTTGAAGAACAAGTTGACAACCGTCGGTCTGCGTCCAATCAATAATATAGTAGATATCACTAACTATATCATGATGGCCTATGGCCAGCCTTTGCACACATTCGATGCAGATATGGTGAAAGGTCACAAGATTGTGGTGAAGACGATGCCTGAGGGAACTCCATTCCAAACACTCGATGGCGAAGTGCACAATCTTTCTGACCGTGACCTTGCCATCTGTAATGCCGAGGATCCGATGTGTATCGCCGGCGTATTTGGTGGCAAGGGTAGTGGAACCTACGAGACAACTAAGAATGTCGTGCTCGAGAGTGCATACTTCCATCCCACATGGATCCGTAAGAGTGCCCGTCGTCATGGATTGAGTACAGATGCCTCGTTCCGCTTTGAACGTGGTGTCGACCCCAATGGAACAATCTATGCCTTGAAGCAGGCAGCTATCCTGTGTCAGGAACTGGCTGGCGGTAAGGTGTCGATGGAGGTCTGCGATGTCTATCCGGAACCCATGAAGAATGCTGTGGTAGAACTCAATTATGAGTATGTTCACAACCTTGTTGGTAAGGAAATACCCATTGAGACGATTAAGTCTATCTGCGAGAGTTTGGAGATGAAAGTCCTTAACGAGACCTCCGAGTCTTTGACACTAGAGATTCCTGCCTATCGTGTGGATGTGCAGCGTCCTTGCGATGTGGTGGAGGATATCCTGCGTATCTACGGATATAATAATGTGGAGATTCCTACCCAGTTGAAAGGTTCGCTTGTGATTAAGGGCGACGAGGATCAGAAGCATAAACTGGCCAACCTCGTGAGTGAACAGTTGGTTGGCGAGGGCTTCAATGAAATCCTGAACAACTCGTTGACAAAGGCCGCCTATTATGGTGAGAACGACACATTGGTCCGTATCATGAATCCGCTTTCAACCGATTTGAATGTGATGCGCCAGACATTATTATTTGGTGGTTTAGAGAGCATCCAGCACAATGTGAATCGTAAGCGTCAGAACCTGCGTTTCTTTGAGTTCGGAAATGTATACACTTTCGATCCTGAGAAACAGAATGACAATGATCCGATGCAGGCCTATAAGGAACAGTATCATGCAGCCCTCTGGTTGACGGGTAAGCGAGTAGAGGGGTCTTGGGCACATGTCAATGAGGATTCTACATTCTATGAGCTGAGTGCCTATGTGGAGAACATCCTGCGTCGTATTGGTGTGAAGCCGGGCGTGATCGTTCGTAAGAAGTCAGAGAACCCCATCTTCTCGGCTGGTCTCAGCATCGAGAATCGTGGTGGTAAGCTGCTTATCGAGATGGGTATCATCACCAAGAAACTCTTGAAACAGTTTGGTCTCGACAATCCCGTGTATTTTGCCGAACTGAATTGGACTGCGTTGATGAAGGTTATCAAGAAGAACGAGGTGCTCTATACAGAAGTGCCCAAGTTCCCGGCCGTGAGTCGTGACCTCGCATTATTGGTAGATAATAGCGTAGAGTTTGCACAGATTGAACAGATAGCCCGTCAGACGGAGAAGAAACTCCTGAAGAAGGTGGAGCTGTTCGATGTCTATGAGGGCGACAAGCTGCCTGCCGGCAAGAAGTCCTATGCCGTGAACTTTATTCTTCAGGATGAAGAGAAGACGATGGGTGATAAGCAGATCGATGCCATCATGCAGAAGCTGATAGCCAACATCAAGAAACAGTTGAACGCAGAATTGAGATAAAGATTTTATAACGTCATATCGAAATAACGTCATAACGTAATAACGAAATAATATTTATGGGAAGAGCATTTGAATATCGCAAAGCTACAAAGCTGAAGAGATGGGGCCATATGGCCAAGACATTTACAAAGATCGGTAAGCAGATTGCCATTGCCGTGAAGGCAGGCGGTCCCGAGCCGGAGAACAATCCCGCATTGCGTGCTATCATTGCCAACGCAAAACGCGAGAACATGCCGAAGGACAACATCGAGCGTGCCATTAAGAATGCTATGGGTAAGGACCAGAGCGACTACAAGGAAGTGACATACGAGGGATATGGCCCTCACGGCATCGCCATCTTTGTGGAGACTCTGACCGATAACACTACCCGAACCGTGGGTGACGTGCGTTCCGTGTTCAACAAGTTCAATGGTAATTTAGGCACACAGGGATCACTATCGTTCCTGTTCGATCACAAGGCTGTGTTCACCTTTAAGAAAAAGGATGGCCTGGATATGGACGAAATGATTCTCGACCTGATTGACTATGGAGTAGAGGATGAGTTTGATGAGGACGAGGAGGAGAACAGCATCACCATCTATGGCGATCCTTCTTCATTTGGCGCAATCCAGAAACACTTGGAGGAGAATGGTTTCGAGGTGACAGGTGCTGAGTTCACTCGCATCCCCAACGACATGAAGGATGTCACACCCGAACAGCGTGAGACAATCGACAAGATGGTAGAGCGGTTGGAGGACTTCGATGATGTTCAGACGGTTTACACGAACATGAAACCCGAATAAATTAAATCCCCGCTTCGAGCGGGGATTTTTTAGTAGTCTTTGTCTGTGAAGACAACGTCGATCAGTATCTTGTCAGGGTCTTTCTCCGAGCGGAAGGTATAGGCGAAGCGGTAGTGATTGTCTTTATACAGTTTTAATCCCGTTGTGTTCTTCAGCTCTTTCTTCAGGACGTTCACGGCATCAATCTTCTTTGCGATACAGTCTTGGTCGGCAAAGCCCGTCAGTTTGTAGTAATAGTGCAGGGTATGTGAACTGCGCTCAAAGGTCATACTGTCAAGGATGGTATTATTGTCCATTTTCGCAGGACAATTCTTTCTCGTGTACTCTTGTGCCTCTCTTGCACAGCGGTCTTCCAACGACTCCTGACAAGCAGTAAATAGTAGTGTGAGAGCAGCGATTATCCAATACTTTTTCATAATGAATGCTATTTTTTTGTGCAAAGATACAAAAAAAAGCAAAAATATCCGTTTCTCGTTGATTTTTTTTGTAACTTTGCATTTTAAAGATGGCGTTTAACCAATGGACCATATAAGAAACTTCTGTATCATCGCACATATAGACCACGGTAAATCTACCTTGGCAGACCGATTGTTGGAGTTCACCAAGACCATTCAGGTTACTGAGGGACAGATGCTTGATGATATGGACCTGGAGCGTGAGCGCGGCATCACCATCAAGAGCCATGCTATCCAGATGGAGTATGAATATAAAGGTGAGAAATATATCCTGAATCTGATTGATACGCCTGGACATGTGGACTTCTCATACGAAGTGTCTCGTTCGATAGCTGCCTGCGAAGGCGCCTTGTTAGTGGTTGATGCTACACAGGGAGTACAGGCGCAGACCATATCCAATCTTTATATGGCCATCGACCATAACTTGGAGATTATCCCTGTTATTAATAAGATTGATATGCCTTCGGCTATGCCGGATGAGGTGGAGGACGAGATTATCGACCTGATTGGCTGCGACCGTAGTGATATTATCCGTGCTTCAGGAAAGACAGGTGAGGGTGTAGAAGATATCTTAAATGCGGTTGTGGAGCGCATCCCCCATCCAGAGGGAGATGAGAAGGCCCCGCTACAGGCATTGATCTTCGATTCTGTGTTCAATTCCTTCCGTGGCATCATCGCTTATTTCAAGATTGTGAATGGTGTAATCCGTACAGGCGACCATGTGAAGTTCTTCAATACAGGCATGGAGTATGATGCCGACGAGATTGGTGTGCTGAAGATGGACATGATTCCCCGTAAGGAACTGCGTACTGGTGACGTAGGCTATATTATCAGCGGCATCAAGAACTCTAAGGAGGTGAAGGTGGGTGATACGATTACCCATGTCGCTAATTCCTGCAGTGCAGCTATTGAGGGTTTCCAGGAAGTGAAGCCGATGGTATTTGCCGGCGTCTATCCCATTGATCCCACAGACTATGAGAATCTGCGGGCCTCGTTGGAGAAGTTGCAATTGAACGATGCCTCGCTGACGTTTACTCCGGAGAGTTCCGTAGCCCTGGGTTTCGGTTTCCGTTGCGGATTCCTCGGTCTGCTTCATATGGAGATCGTGCAGGAGCGTCTTGATCGTGAGTTTGATATGGATGTCATTACCACTGTGCCGAACGTATCTTATATGTGTTATACCAAACAGGGTGAGATCAAGGAAGTGCATAATCCCTCTGGACTGCCCGACCAGACGATGATTGAGCACATCGAGGAACCCTATATCCGGGCATCCATCATCACAGCCGCCGACTATATCGGTCCGATTATGACCCTTTGCCTTGACAAACGGGGAGAGCTTATCGACCAGCAGTATGTCTCGGGTAACCGTATTGAGTTACACTTCATGCTGCCCCTTGGCGAGATTGTGATTGACTTCTATGACAAGCTGAAGAGCATCTCTAAAGGCTATGCATCGTTCGACTATCACGTCGCAGGCTTTCGTCCATCGAAACTGGCAAAACTTGATATCCTGCTCAACGGTGAACCTGTTGATGCCCTTTCTACTCTGACACATCAGGATAATGCCGTTACCTTTGGTCGCAGGATGTGTGAGAAGCTGAAAGAACTGATTCCTCGTCAACAGTTCGATATTGCCATTCAAGCTGCTATCGGTGCTAAGATTATTGCCCGTGAGACAGTAAAACAGGTACGAAAGGATGTTACTGCCAAGTGTTATGGCGGTGATGTCAGTCGTAAGCGCAAACTGTTGGAGAAACAGAAGCGTGGTAAGAAACGTATGAAGCAAATTGGCAACGTGGAAGTGCCTCAGAAGGCCTTTCTGGCTGTGTTGAAACTTGATTGATAAGAAACGTAAATAGTAAATCTGTAATTTGAATAACTAATATGCCTAACATTGCTATTACAACCAGAGACGTGGCTCGTGAGTTAGCCAGACGTTACAGCACAATGACCCATGAAGAGTTGGATCTGTTGGAGAGCATCCTTGTGCCGATGAAGTTCGCCAAGAACGAGATGGTCCTGAAAGAAGGAGAGACGTGTACCAATATCTATTGGGTGGTTAAAGGCCTCGTACGTCAGTTCTATTATAAGAACGAGAAAGAATTGACCGAATACATGGCAACCGAGAATAGCATTGTGATGTGTATCGAGAGTCTGTTCCATGAGGTGCCTACCTATCTTCAGATTAAGGCCATCGAACCCACGGTGCTTATTGCTATGCCGAAGGCTGATCTTGAGGCAGTAGCCATGAAGAGTGTGAATATCCAGATTCTTTATCGAAAGATTTTGGAGGAGTCACTAATCTTGTCTCAGCATCATGCTGATATGCTCCGTTTCGAGAGTGCCCAGGACCGTTATCAGAAGTTGGTGAAGAACCAGCCTCAGTTGGTTCTCCGTGCCCCGTTGGTATATATTGCCAGTTATCTGCAGATGACGCCCGAGACGCTCTCCCGTGTTCGTACGGCAGCACTGATGGAAGGAAAATAAGAGAATCCCGCCAACCAACCGGCGGGATTCTCTTATTCTAGTGGCGTTCAAGGAAGATTGAATGATCGATGCAATGAGGCAGTTCCTCCTGATAGTGTGTCACATAGACAAGTGTCTTCGATGGATCTTGACAATAATCATCTACCAAGTCCTTTACCATCCTGCGGTTTTTGTCGTCGAGGCCGTGCAGGGGTTCGTCGAGAATCAGCAGGTCAGGTTCTTTCACGAAGGCACGGGCTACTAGCACTAACCGCTGTTCTCCGCTCGACATCTCCATGAACGGTCTCTCTGCCAGATGTCCCACACCGAGGATGCCAAGCCATTTCAGGCATTGTTCCTTTTCCACTTCATTGGTTCTCACATATAGCCCAACGGTGTCCTTCAGTCCGCTGGCCACAATCTGTAGGGCTGGTATGTTCTGCTTATAGCTGCGGTGCATCTCAGGCGACACGTAGCCGATGCGTCGCTTGATGTCCCAGATGCTCTCTCCGGATCCTCGTTTCCTTCCAAAGAGTGAGATGTCGCAGGCATAGCTCTGTGGATTGTCGGCACAGACCAGCGAGAGTAGGGTAGACTTCCCGCTGCCGTTTTGTCCTGACAGCGACCAGTGCTCTCCCTGCTTCACCGTCCAGTCTAGATCCTTCAGAATGGTTCGCTCCCCATACCGGATGCTCACCTTATTGAATCTGATCACTTCTTCATTATTGGCAGTAGCAGGAGCATTCGAGGACAGGGCACACGGCGTCTGTCCCTTATGTACGGCCTCGCGCTCCTCCCACTCCCTGTGTGTGACCTTCTCCATCACCCTCATCTCCCTCACTTCAACCACATGCGTGATGAACTCTGGTATCTCGTCTGTCTTCGCCAACACAAGGATGATCTGCAATCCCTGTTCCTTGGCCAGCATACCTAACAGTTCCTTCAGTTGGTCTCGGGTCTCAGCGTCAAGTCCGATGAACGGGTTCTCCATAATCAGCACCCTTGGATGGCTGAAGAGCGACGCGGCTAACTTGAACTTTCTCAGTTCTCCGCTCGACAGCAGAATCACATATTTGTCGAGCAGCGGCTCTAAATGGAACAGTTCGTATATGTGCTTTCGGAGTTCCTCTTCAGGATTTGCGAGGTGGAAAGCCTCCTCCAACTTACTGCCTACGGTGGGAGTCTCCTCATCGATCTCCATCTGGTTCCAGCGTTGCTGCAGGAAGTAGGTGCGGTCATTGTCGCCCCCGTAGGTGTCACGGAAGGTGATATGCTTGATATTGTTGTAAGGCTCGTCAAAAGCGTACCTGACCATATTGGGGAATGCAGGATGTCGACCTGTGATGATGTCAACGAACATCGACTTTCCCGCTCCGTTGCGGCCTATGATGGCAATGTGTTCACCCTCGTCAAGGGTGAAGTTCACTGGTTCGGCCATCGACCATTCCGGTTTTTTTGTTCTTGCGTTGGTTATCTCAATCGTTTTCATCTTTTTATTTTTTCACTTTATTGGGGTTCTTGTTCACGAAGTCCTTCCATCCGTGGTATTTCACGTCGCTCTCAGGCCTTCCTGCCTGCATGAAGTGACAGTAGGCGGCCGCTAAGGCATCAGTGGCATCCATGAACTTACCCATCTCATCCTTCTCGATCTTCAACAGTCGTTGCAGCATACCCGCCACCTGCTCCTTCGAGGCATTGCCATTGCCCGTCAGTGCCATCTTAATCTTCATCGGCGCATACTCATGGATAGGCACCCCGTGATGGATGGCTGCGGCGATGGCTACACCCTGTGCCCTGCCCAGTTTCAGCATCGACTGTACGTTTTTCCCGAAGAACGGTGCCTCGATGGCCAACTCGTCGGGCAGGAATGCGTCGATGATGCCTGTCACTCGCTCAAAGATATGTCCAAGTTTCAGGTAGCCGTCTTCGAACTTCCGCAGATCTATGACACCCATGGTCATCATCTGTGCTTTGCCGTCCGTCACCTTCAGCAACCCATATCCCATTAGGTTTGTTCCAGGGTCTATGCCTAATATGATTTTTTCCATTAGTAATGTGGTTTGACTATTTTCTTGCCGTTGATGATATAGATGCCCGGACGTGATGGGGCGCCAGAGAACCGCTGGCCACTGACGGTATAAATATTTTGTGTTTTTTGTTCTGTTTCGTACTGTCTTATTCCTGTATTACTGTTACTGACAATGCTAAACCGTGCCGACACAGGATAGTGGTCACCCAGCGGTGTGCCGTCATCCCATACATAATCGCGTTCTTCCCTGTAATCCTCCAACTGTAGCTGCAGTCCTTCCATGGGGTTGATATATAATATCTTGTCGAGCGACTCGCCAGTGGTATATGCCACACGATAGTCGCCACTTCCCACTTCGGGATATACTCCCCCCATCTCGTGCTCCACCCATGCATCAGCCACATGATAACGGCCTGTGGCGTTGATAGGATCGATGAAGATAGCCTGTATGCTGTCGCGAGGGTAGAGACTGTTCATGTCGCCCAAGAGAATGACGGGGCGTTCGTCAAGACGGGCCATCACGCTGTCGCGCAACTGGTACCACTGCCTACGACGCGCCTCTTTGTCGCCGCCGTCATCACCGTCTCTTTCGTCTTCCTCCGTACTGGCATCGAGGTGCATGTTATAGACCACGATACGCAGCCCGTTGTCGAGAGTCATCTCGGAGCAGTGGAACCCCTTTGTCACAATGTCGTCCCAGCAGTGGTCGAACTTGCCGTAGCTGGCCGTCCACTCCACCGTCTCCTCATACTCTATCAGATGTTGCTTGCGCCAGAAGAGTCGTAATCCGTCGGTTTCAAACTTGGTCTTCCAGATTGTCAGCCAGTTGACATCTCCGAGACTGATCTCTCCCTGCCACAGACCACAGTCATAGTCAGTCTCTAACGACGAACGGAGTTCTTCGTCGTAGTTGAAGTCCTCCTGTACCCCTATGATGTCATAGCCCTTTTGGGCCAGATACTGGCTCACCATCACTGTACCGCCACTGCCTGGACCATCAGGATTACTATTGACAAACAATATCTTGGTTGGCAGTCCATCGACATTAAGTGTCGCGACGGAAACCGTCCCTTCGACGGTTGCTGCCTTGGAATCAATCCCAGTCAAGCCAACCATCACCGTTGCTGCCAATATTCCCAATATACTCCGTTTCACGCTTACTTCTGCTGATATTCCTGATTGATGCTCTCGTAATCTTCTATATCTTTCTCAAACATCGCTGCAAAGATAGTGCAAACTGAGCAAATATCCAAAAAATATGGCAAAAAACAAATAAGAATCACTCGTCATTGCCTCGGACTTCTCTCGTCCTAGGCTCGCCCATGGAGGAAGGTTGAGCGAGAGATGGACGATTCTACTCGTTCTTTAAGCTGCAGCGATCAATGGTCTTTCCTTATTTGTCTTATAGCGTTCGCGCAATTCATTCCGAATGAGCGACACATTGCCACTCTTCTTATCTTTGAACTCTTCAACCAATGAGGCGGTATCCATTTCCTTTACCCGGCTCTCACGCTTTCCGATCTGATTTTTGAAGAGCGTATTGAAGATAGCTTCCCTGAAAGTCTTATCCTCTTTCAGCCATCTGCTCCTGTACAATGACAACAATTCTTCCCTAGAAAGATTAGGCAACATATCCAAGCACTTCCTTAGTTCTCCTGCCTCCCATCCTTTATAATGGAAAAACTTTATTTGTTTTAAAATGTACTCGTAATCCGTCATAATTCCAAAATAAATTTTGGTTGCAAAGTTAGGATTTTCCCTCTTTGCAACCAAGCAATTTTGCCCCACAAGGCTTGTGAAAATGTGATTTTATTCTCAGACCATCAGATTTCGAGGCAAGTCGATATTCTTGGCCTCGCCACGTAGACCACCTAAACGTGTTAGTCGACTTATAGACCTATTTCCCGCTAGACAGCGCTATACTCCTTCAACACAAAAACATGAGGGTGTGTCAAAATAGGCACATCCTCTTTTGTATGCATTATAGATTTCCCGTCATATCAATTCTTCTTGCATTCAGTCCGAAGGTCTTCGAGTGCTTTATATTCAGCCGGATCATACTTCACGACAGGAGCGATAGTCATTCTGGCGGCATTGCCAAGTCTTTCCTCAAGAAGTTTATACTCTGTGTATTGGGAAAGAATCAGTTTCTTCATCTCGTCTGTCAGGGGAAAATCGCGCTCCAGACCCGATTCCCGGACCATAACCCGACTTCTGGATGCTACAGATAGTTCAACATGCTGTTGTACATAACAGATAATATCGAAATAATCCTCTGGTGGGAAAACATCTTTGACCGACTTAAGGAAATTGCCAGTAGGAGTGTCGTCCAGAAGCCCCTTCTTAATGGAGTCAAGCAGACTTAGTTGTTTGTCGAGCCCTGTGTCAAGCCATCTATGGATCATTTCTACATCGTAGAAGTAAGTCCAAACCAATAGGCCTCCCATCGTGCCAATGACGAAAATGAACTGCACAAGGGGATTGAAATGGAATGTGTTGTGACAGACATGTAGCACTGGTGATACCACCAACAGGGAGATGACCATGAGAGCGTCACTGTTTTTGATAGCCAGTCTGGAGCGGAAACGTAATATCAGTCGGATGCCTAACATGAGTCCAGCAGCAATGATGGCACTGCAACCCATGTGGATCAATGCCACCTCCAAACCTCGGAACAGTACGGTGCCGATGCCCATTTCATTGCCCAACAGCAGGTAGAAGATGTTCTCAAGGATGGAGAACCCACCACCTACGGCAGCACCGCAGATGACACTGTCGATGAAGAACACGATCTTCTTCTGGGTGGCTAACCAAAGGAGTGGGATGGCCTTGATGATCTCTTCCAGAACAGGATTGAAGAAATCAGACTGGTTCTCGGAAAGAATCAACCCTGTCAATTGGAACAGGCCGAAACAGACCAATGCCGCCACCATACCGAACAGTACCTGCAAGAAGAGGTTTTTGATGCTGATGAGTGAGAAATTGTCGATCTTATAGACTACAAAGATGTAGATGACAACAGGGAGGAGAGCAGCGACAAATAACATTACAGCAATTTGAGTGAGATCATAAACTCATTGTTTCCACGTCTTCCTCCATCGAATCCTGCTGGTGCAAACAGATGGCCGTAGCCAATAGACAGGGTTGTCTTGAGATAATTCAGGAACACCAGTTCGGTAGTCACCTGGATACCAGTGCTGTAATACATCTTGTGTGATGTGTCGGGATTCCAGGTGGAGAGTCCCGTTCCGAAGAGCGAGCACTGTATCCACGTCGGATAGCAGAACAGCGCACCAAAGTTGTTGAGCCGGAGCGGACGCAGGTTGAGCTCTGCCGTCGCCTTGGCAAAGGAGTGCGCCGGAATGGCATCAATAGCGGCACCAGGCATTGCCAAAGTCGTACGATATTGGAAGGCATCTCTATTGTCAACATAGTTATTGCGGAAACCACCGAAATAGGTAGTGCCAAACACAGACTCTTCATCTCCGAAGTTGTGACCAGCTGCCGTACGGAGCCAGAACGAGGTGTTTCTGTCAAAAGGCACCAGTGTGCCGAAGTTACCTGTAGCTTCTACAGAGGGATAAACCCGTCCGCCTGCCAGATAGCCGTAGCCTTCAACGCCCAGTTCGTAGCCCTGCTCTTTCATCACACCACCCAACGAGGTGCGGGTCTTTGCCCACTTTCCGTAAACCGATGCCGTCTGCATCGATCTGACATCCTGTACCTCAATCTCCTGATACAAGGGCAGTGCATCCATGTCGCCGTAGGCAGCCACCGAGAAGCCCCATGATTTGCTATACGGCGTAATCAATGTATTGGTATAGTCGTAGGCCAGCTGCACCACATAACCCTTACGGCTTTTTCGCATCGGACCGAAGAGGTCGTAGAAGTCCATATGGTTCCATGCGGCCTTGAGGTTCCAGAAGTAGTATTTCCAATCGAAGTCAACATGGAATTTGTTCTTCCAGGCGTTGTTACTCCATGGGGAGAGGCCGACAGACATGTTCATGCAGCTCAGTCCTACGGGATCGTTCACGTTAAAGCGATAGCCTAATACGGGAGTCATGTGATTCCAGGCTTTGGAATCAGTAAAGCCGCTGATGATAGGGTAGGCTCCTGCAAACCTCATCTCTTTAAGGACATTGTATGAAGTGATGTTGTTATATACATCGCCAAAGTTCTTCCTGGGCAGCGAGTCTCTGAGCAGACCAATCTGTTCCAATGCCTCCTTGTTGTTCTCATAGGCCAACTGCCCATAGAGGTTCACGGCATTGGCATCCTTCACCACTTCGCGGGAGAGCAGTACGGGTTGCAGTCCGTCGCGCTTGAACTGGAGTGCCAGCAACTGCCCGGGTGTAATCTCCAAGGGTGCAAAGAGGCCGATGTCAGTATTGGTAAGCATCTCCATCTCGCGTGTCTCAATGTTAATCTGCCAGAGGTTGGAGACGCCAGTATAGTAAGAGCTACCAATCAGAT
>JAEEGK010002395.1_pt1 | contig 46978 bp, 55 predicted proteins | sample 8958771 | NCBI WGS metagenome assembly JAEEGK01 (sample SAMN16246547, study PRJNA631951) | gut metagenome | biome: gut microbiome; feature: rumen; material: SC-attached | host: Bos | place: Iran: Karaj | collected 2018-10 | reverse complement strand
AAACGCGCGGGGTTATGATCAAGAACTATCACGGGCAGCCCGTCCGGGTTATCAATTTCTATGTCCGCAAAGGCGCCGCGCCTCGTGCCGCCCGACGCCGTGACGGGCGAACCGTCCGCCCTGCCGACGACTATGCACTTCCCGCCGACGAGCTCGCTTTCCTCGGAAAGAAGCCTTATGCCGGACGCGCGAAGAAGCTCAAGCATATCCTCGAAGCCGTCGCCGCAATCGTGGTTGCCGAGGCAGGCGTATACGCCGTGCGACGCATTGAGGCGGCTGAACTGTTCGCGGACAAAGTCCGGGTCCTTTATCGCGCTGAAATCGTTATTGAAAATATCGCCCGCGATACATATTATATCCGCGTTTTCGGCGTTAACGCTGTCCACTATTTTGGGCAGCCTGCTTTCTATGCCTATCGCGCCGATATGAATATCCGATATAAGTGCAACTCTCAGCGGCTCGGAGAGGCTTTCCTCCCGCGCTTCATAACGTGTAACCTTTATGTTCGCCGCGTTTATTGCTCCGCAGACGACGACTATTGCCGTCAGGACGATTATCGCGACGCCGGAGAAGGAAGCGTACTGCTTCGTGGGAAGCGACAAAAGCTTCATCACGAGGTAAATTATGTCCGCCGCAATCGTAAAGAGAAAGAGATACACGAAAACGCCCATCCAATACGATCCGGCGTCGTAGATAATATTCTGAAACGTGTATTTTCTCTTTAAAAACGAAAGAGGAACCGTAATTGCCGCAATCGAATAAATAATTATAAACACGATTGGGTGAAAATTATGGCAAATCAGCTTGAGAGACTTAAAAATGCGGCTTGCAGGGTATAGGTTTATGCCGCCGTAAAGAAGAACAAACACGCCTAAAAAGAAGATTTTTCCCATGGGTTTATCACCTGTCGAAATTACCGGCCCACCCCCGCGCGCCGCGTAAACCGGGCGTAAGCGCCGAAAAAAGCCGAATATTCAATAATTGAGAAACATTATATAATAAGCTCGGCTCTATATCAACAGCAAAAATATGTATTTTTGCAGACTTTTGATTTTGCGGTTATATATTATTCGGATATATATTATTCCGCTTAGATGATTGCATTTTCCCGGAATTGTATGCTATAATTATACAAAATCACAAAAAACAATCGGAGGCACAAGATGATATTTTATTTTTCCGCTACGGGGAACTCACAATATGCGGCAGAAAGGATTGCCGCAGCTGTCGGCTCGCGGTTAATTTCAATAGGCGTCGCGCTGAGAGACGGAAAATTTGACTATGACATAAGTGACGACGCTTACCTCGGCTTCGTCCTGCCAACCTTTGCCGATACGCTGCCCGGCCCCGCCGCGCGCTTCATAGAGAAGCTTGAGCTTAAGGGTCTTGGAGGTCAGTACGTCTTTGGCGTTTTCACCTGCGGCGCTTCGACCGGCGAGGAAGGCGCCGCGCTCGGTTATGCGCTCTCGCAGAGGCAAATTGACTACAATGGCTCGTTCGACGTAGTAATGCCGGATAACTTCATCCTCTGGTCGAATCTGCCGAGCGAGGAACGCATAAACGCCCGTCTCGATGCTGCTGACAGGAGCATTGACGCGGCGATAAAAGTCATCCTCGCCCGCGAAAACGGGAAAATACCCTCTCGCGGCGTTTCGCGCCCCTTTATGCCGATGGACAGCATAAGCACAGCCGCCGGAACGGCAAAATTCCACGCAACGGATAAATGCATTTCCTGCGGACTCTGCGAAAAGCTCTGTCCCATGTCCTGCATTAAGATTGAAGAGATAAAACCCGAGTGGGAGGGTGAATGCTCCCTGTGCCTCGCCTGTCTTCACAGATGCCCCATGGAGGCAATAGAGTATGGTGACCAGACTCTCGGCAAGAAGCGCTACCGTAACCCGCGCTGCGAGCTGCAGCTGATAAATAATTATTGAGGCGAGTAAACCGCCCCAAAACGAAAGGAATGATTTATATGCAGGAGGTTCTGAAATACCTCAAGGAAAACCCGACCTATTATCTCGCGACAGTTGACGGCGACCAGCCCCACGTCCGCCCCTTTGGAACGATTTCCGAGTTTGAGGGCAAGCTCTACATCCAAACCGGCCACGTTAAGCCCGTTTACGCGCAGATGGAGAAGAACCCGAAGATCGAGATCTGCACCATGGGCAAGGATGGCACATGGCTCCGCCTTACGGCTACTGCCGTGCGTGACGACCGTATCGAGGCCCGCCAGCACATGCTGGATGAGTACCCCTCCCTCCAGGGCATGTATAAGGCCGACGACGGCAACTGTGAGGTTCTTTACCTCAAGGACGCAACGACAACCTTCTCCTCCTTCACCGCAGAGCCCCGCATTATAAAGTTCTGATACTAACATCCAATAAAAAGATGAAAAAGATATGCGAGAGGACTTTTGCGTCTGGCAAGGCGGGCTTTGCAGAGTATAATGAATATGGTCAATAAGCCCAATAAAGCATGGCGCAAACCTTTCCGCATAGATTTTCTGATTTTAATTGACTATTAGTACGAAACGACAACTGAACTCTGAAAACTTGAAAGCTCCCGTTTCCGATGGAAACGGGAGCTTTTTGCACTGACAGGGCCATATTACATCGCGTTTTTATCTACATACATCGCGCGATCTGCCGCCGCGATGAGATCCTGCGACGAAAGCATGTCCTTAGGGTCGTACCTCGCCCAGCCGATACTCAGTGAGAGCGGAGACGGAAAATCTCCGGCGTCGGAAGCATCCTTTACACAGTCTTTTATGTATTGTGCGATTTTTATGAGCGTTTCATCATCCTCGCGCCGGCAAATAAGGACGAACTCGTCCCCGCCGTAACGCGCGAGAAAATCCGAGCGATGGCCTTGTGAACAGGCTTTTGCCAACAGCTCGCCCATTTTAGAAAGGACAATGTCACCGGCGGTGTGGCCGTATTTATCGTTTATGAGCTTGAAATCGTCAACATCCATCAGCATGAGACACAGGTGCTCCGGATGCGGCGAGCTTAGGCTTGCGCCCAAATAATAATCGAATCGTCCGCGGTTATTGAGACCCGTCAACGGGTCGAGCATTGTATGGCGATTCTGGACGGCGGAATAGACGATGAGAAGAGAAAGCGCCGTCCCCATCCAGATGATATTGAGCCCGTAGAAGAAGCTTTGCAGAATGCCGGTCACCGTTATTATCGCGATAAAAGTGAACATCGCACAGTCGCCTCTGGTGACCGCTGAAACGATATGACGCCTGCGCAGCAGCAAAACCGCGGAATAAAGGACGAAAACGCCGACCAGAATAGGGTTCAGTGCAAAGAATTCGCCTCTGTGGTAGCCGCCCGCACTATCAAAATAAAAGATGCAGTTTTGGAATATGGATATTATGGCGGTAGCCGTAATCGCTATGAGAGGGATTGAAAGCGGGTACATGCGTTTATGCATATTATCAATATCCGCATAAACGCGGAAATCGACGTAGAGAGCCCATAGAAACACGAACGAGCCGGAAGATATATAATACAGCGCGTAAACGATTTTGTTCGCGTATAGACTGCCGAAGAGGATTCTTCCGTCGCAGTACCAGCAGAGAATGTCAAGGGTGAGCGTAACAATGTTCATTATCGCCGCTTTAATAAAAATCCGTTCTCCTACGGCCTGCTTTCTGGAATGCCTCAGTCCGAGCAGAGGAATGAAAAGAATGGCGATAGCGAATATATTTGATTCTAAATAAATAATGTAAGTCTCCATTTTTTCACTCCAATGCTGAAATATGTTTGGAAAACATTAATGCTTTTCTGGTGAAACGGCAAATGCATGGGGTTAAAACGGTTACATTTATAATATATTTTAATGCCATTTTTTGAAAATGTCAACGATATACTTGCAATTTGAATAGAATTTTAAGTAATTTTCGTAACTATTTGGGTCATTTCGGAGGAAGATGCGCAAAACGGCGGCAAAGAACACTTCTTTGCCGCCGCAGGAATCATATTATAACTCTATCGTTTTTAATAAATCACAGTCCGAGTGTATCGAGCCACGCCTTGAGGTCGAGTGCGGTAAGCTTGCCGTTGAGGAGCTTGCCTTCGCGGATAGTCGCGTTGGGAGCGCTGTCCTTGAGCTCGGCAAGCGTATCGCCAAAGCCGCTTCCGCCGGAGGTTGCGAAGAGGATTATGGTTTTGCCGGAAAAGTCGTATGCCTCAAGGAATGTGTTGATAATTGTCGGCGCAACGTACCACCAGATGGGGAAACCGACGAAAATAACGTCATAGTCTTCAATCCTTGCATCCTTGTCCGCCAGCGCGGGACGGAAGGTTTTGTTGCTCATTTCGAGGCTGCTGCGGGATTTTTTGTCCATCCAATCAAGGTCCGCCTTAGAATAGGGAACGTCTGGCTTGATTTCATAAAGGTCTGCCTTTGCCGTGCTTGCGAGTTCCTTTGCTACCTTTGCAGTGACGCCGCTCGCTGAAAAATACGCAACTAATTTTTTGCTCATATCCTGACCTCCCGTTTTGTTTGATTTTGGCTTATGCAGCGTGATATATCGCAGGACTGATCAGGATGATTTTACCATGACTTGTGTGGTTTTTCAAGCGTTTATTGTGGATAACAGCGAAAAAAGACGACGCGGAAAGGGGCAGACCTATGTGGAACAGCGCTGAGCGACAAGAACAAAAACGGCGCATGGAAAGCCATGCGCCGTCTGTTATATGTATTTATTTTACTCTAACAATGCAGGAGAGGGTGGTTTCATCGACTGTAACGTTTACCTTTGCAGTACCCTTGGAAACCGCCGTGACGGTGCCGGAAGCACTGACAGTTGCAACGCTTGTATCGCTCGAAGCGAACACGGGTGTTCCGCTCGCGCCCTTCACGGAAAGCTTAAAGCTTTCCTGAGAGGAAGCGGAAATCGTAACGTCACTGTGGCTCAGGGTAATGCCGGAGCTTGAACCGCCTCCGGAAGAAGAGCCGGAGGACGAGGAGCCGGACGAAGCGGGTGCGGACGCGTTTACGCGGACAATGCATTCGGCAGTAACCTCACCAACCGTGGCGGTAATCGTCGCGTAACCGCGGTCAACGGCTGTAACCGTACCATCCGGCGAAACGGTGGCAACGGTGGGATCGGAGGAGCGCCACTCTATGGTGACCTCCGCGCCGGAGGGCGAAATCGTCGGGTTCAGGTTCCACTGCTCGCCGATGGAGGAAAGTGTAAAGTCGGAGCGGTTAAGGATGATGGAGTTTATCTTGACCTCGGGCGTAGGAGTGGGCGTCGGCGTAGGCGTAGGGGTGGGCGTCGGCGTGGGGGTAGGCGTAACGCCGTCCACGGAGTTTACGTTATCAGAGGAGGTGTTCGACGATGGCGTTTCAGCCGGAGTCTCAGTAGGCTTGTTTCTGTTTTTAAGGCTCGTTGCGACAAGAGCGACAACGGCGACAATGATGATTATAAGAACGATAATTCCGATGATCTGCTGCGTCTGATGTGAGCCGCCTTTCGATCCGCCGGAGCGCTTGCCGGAATTACGCCATGTTCCGCAATAAGGGCATTTACTGTGAATAGCGGAATAATGTCTGTCACAGTTGCCGCATTTAACGTCTTTAAAGAGTCCCATAATAGAAAATAGTCCTCCATTTCTTTTGGAATAAGTAATAAAAACACTCTGTATAATAATACCCTTTTTGCGACAATTCGTCAATTACTTTTTTGTTGAAATTCTGTTCATTCTTACCGATTTGATGATTGCCGCAATCCGTAAAACGCCTGCAAACCCCGCTGTTACTTAGATGCAATCGCTTCCGCTTTTGTTTCGCAAAATAAAAAAATTTTTTAGAGCCGCAAAATGTCAAGAGAAATGCGAAAAGTTTTTTAACTTTTTTTCGAGAGGCCGAATAGGAGGCGGGCGGCGTCCGGGAAAATAGTCGCGAACACCTCCGCCGAGGATTGAAAATCAAACATTTTCCGGGGATAATCGTTGATCCATGCCTCGGTTGCCTTGAGTTCCTCCTCGGTGACGTCTGCGAAATCCGTCCCTTTTGGGAGCCGCCGCCGCGCCATTCCGTTTTGTTTCTCGATGGAGCCTTTCTCATAAGAGCTATACGGGTGACAATAGTATATCGTCGTCCTCCGGCCGTCTCCGTCGACGGATTTCTCCATTCCTTTACAATCCGCGAACTCGGAGCCGTTGTCGACGGTGATCGACTTGAACACCTCCGAGAACGACGGGCCGAGCTTGCGCTCGAGCTCGTCGAGGGCGGCGACGACGTGCTCCGCCGCGCCGGAGGCCGTCTTGAGCATGAGGTATTGACGGGAGACTCGCTCCGTCAGCACGAGCGCCCGGTCGTCGGAGCCCTCTTTGCTGACGACCGAGTCGCCCTCCCAATGCCCCGGCTCCTCCCGGTCGTTTATGTACTCCGGCCGCTCCTCTATACTCAAGCCCGGGCAAGGCCGAGACGCTTTTCTTACTCTGTGATAGCGGCGCGTCTTGTTCCGCTTGATCGGGAGGTCTTTGTTTGTGACGCCGGGAATGATCTCAAGGTCGATATACCGATAGAGCGTCCGCACCGAGATAGACGTCTCGAACGCGATGCCTTTTTTCTTGATCTCCCCGAGAGCCGCCTCCGGGGAGCGGTTTCCTTTCGCGATCTCCCGCCCGAGGTAATTCGCGAGGGCGTGGTCGTGCCCGATCTTGAGTTCCGGGCCCTTGCCGGAAAACGTCGCCTCGTACCTCGATTGACCGAGATCGGCGAGGTAGACCTCGCGATCCACGAGCTCGGTCGTCCTCTGTATGCCGAGGCCGCGCTTGATCTCCCGGTAAATCGTCGAGACGTGGCGACCGAGCTCGTCGGCGATCTCTTGCTTTGAGCGACCGTCCTTTATTCTCATTTCGATAGTGATCCGCTCTCTCCATGTCAAATGTGCGTAACGCTCGCCCATGCTCCGCCCCTCCCTCGCTTGATGGCGACGCCCCGCTCGGCATAAATCCGAGCGGGGCTCTCTTTGCTTATCGTCTCAAATACTCCTCGATCGCGGCCTTGATGATCTGCGCTTGTGAGACTCCCTCCGCCGCGGTCTTTTCCTTGAACGCCGTCGCCGTCTCTTTCGGGACGCGGACGGAGATCACGTCGTAAACCTTTTGATTATACCGGGTCTTGACCTCCGTCGAGGTTTTAGTCTTTCTTTTCTCTGCCATTGTCGCGCCTCCTCCGAGCCGATAGGACGATCGAGACGATAGATAGAACGATCGCCGCTCCAATGAGTTCGTAAATCAGCATAGGCATTTGACATTGAGCCTTTCCCGTGTTATTATGGTCGAGGCAAGGGGAGCTTTCGCTCCCCGCCTCACTCGGATAGCTTTTCTATTAACATGAGGATCGCTATCACGAGCTCGATTAGAGCGGTAATTAGGTTGATCTTGCTTTCCGGGCTGACGACCTTTTTCCCGCTCTTTTTTTGCGGTTTCCGCTTGCTCAATGTGTTTACCTCCTTTCTGTTATTATAATATCATACTGCTTGCAGTATGTCAAGGATTATTTTCGCATTTCTCGAAAAAAATTCCGCCGCGGGGGATCAGTCCTCGCGGCGGTTTTCTATTCCTATGAGGTAATCGGCCGAGACTCCGAAAATCTTTGTCAAGGCGAGGAGCTCGTAATCGGTTACGAGACGGCCTCCGCTCTCTATCCGGGAGATCGCGTCTTGATCTATGATCGCGCCCTCGGTCTGCATTTTTGCGGCGAGTGCCGATTGAGAGAGCCGACGCCGGAGCCGTTGCTCGCGTATGCGACCCCCGGAGACGTTTCTCTTTCCCTCATACTCGAATTTTCTCAAGCCCGCGCCCCCCTCTATGTGAATACTCGGTATTTTACTCAAGATTAACATTTTTAGAGGCGTGGTCTATGGGAATACTCGGTAAAACGAAAAAGCGGGCTCGGATTTCTCCCGGCCCGCCGTGGTCTTATTCCGCCGAGGTCTCGGCGTCGTGGTAAAGGGTAGCGACAACGATCGCTTGCAGAGTTTCGCGCCGGAGGTTGAGATCGGTCGCGTTCTCCTTTTTCGGCGTCCCGCCGTTGACGGCCCCCGTCTCGAGGAGTTTCGCCGCGGTCTCTTTCCAATAGCTCGGGACGTCCGCGAGGTCTTTATAGGTCGGGTTTACCTCGTTCAAAACCTCCTTGACGGTCTCGCGGATCAGCGCCTCTAATTCTTCCTTGCTCATGTCGGGAATATCCTCCTCTTTTTCGTTCAAGATTTCGCCGACCTCCGCCCGGAGGTCGTCCATGCTCTTACCGTGTTTCGGGAGCCATTGACCTATGTCGGAGTGATTGCTCCCTTTGCCCGCCGCGTATGCCTCCGCGTGGTCGCTGATGTCCTCCGCCTTGAGCCCGTACTCCATGCAGATATAGACGTTCCACTTGACGAGGAGGCTCCACATACGCCGGAAATACTCGGCGTTTTTCTCCGCGTCGTACCCGATCATAGTCCCGCCCGCGTATGTATGGCCCGCGGGCTCGCAGATTTCCCATTGTACCCGTGTATTGTTCCAGCTCCCCGAGCGGCCGGAGCCGACGCCCCAATTCCGCCGCGCGGGCTCGAGCGGGAGGGCGACGACGATCCGGCCCGGGCCCTTGTGAAAGTCTCCGAGGATCGCCGTCACGCCCCACCCGGCGCCGGAGGTGTTCATAAGGTTATAGATAACCTCGAGTGACGGTTGAGCGCACCCGATCGAATGATTGACGGAGCCCATGACCTCGATATTCTTCCCGGCTTTATAAGCCCCGTTCTCGGTCGCATAGCGCACCTCGATCATGGAGGCGATCTCGTCGTGTATTCTCTGCGCCCTTGTCACGTTGCCGCCTCCTCTCCGATGTACTCCCGGCCGTAATAGCCTTGACCGTTGAGGCGCTTATAGAACGGGCGAGTCCCGTCCTTTTGATACTTCTGCTCCGTCGTGGAGGAGCAAAAGCCGAACGCCTCCGCCGTCGTGCTCCGGCAATTTGCTTTTTCGCACCCGAGATTTTTCTCGGGATCGCAGACATAAAAGACGATCCGCTCTTTCGTCACGGCGTCGACAAGATAACCGTCCTTGTCGGGGATCGCGCGCGCGAGTGTCTTTCTCTCGTTCATTATTTCGTTACCTCCTCACCCTTTGCCTCGGTCGTCTGCTTGAGTTTGTCGACAATCTTCATAAGGAACGGGGGGAGCGGGACGCCGATCGCGGAGAGATTTTCGAGGATCGAGATACATTCATTCAGCACGAGCCAAAACGTCACGAGGAGGCCGAACATATAGAAATTCCCGACCTCGAGGCCCGTCTTTGCCGCGGCCGTCTGTATCGTCCAATCGACGACGATCGCCACGGCCACGGCGAGGAGATAGGCGATCTTCTTGATAACGCCGATCACGCCGACGCGGGAGGATAGCTTTTTCTCGATCCATGCGCGGGTGAGGCCGGAGATATAGTCCGCGAGCATGACGAGGCCGAGGACGATCACGGGGCCGAGGAGCTCCCGGAAATACGCTCCCGCCCCGGCGAACACAAGAGCGATCAAGCCCTTAACGGTGTTTTCTTCTTTCATGGTAAAAGCCCTCCTTTGTTACTGCGCCGCCCGGATCGCGGCGATTATGTCCGCCTTGCGCGTGAGGCCCGAGAGACTTATCCCGCGCTCGGCCGCGTATTCCTTGAGCTCGGCGACGGTCATATTTTCGAGGCCGTCTCCGGCGCTCTCCGCGGCCGTCTCGCCGTTCTCCGGCTCTCCCGAGGACTCACCCTCCACCGAGTCGCCGGAGTCCTCCTCGGTGCTCTCCTCGCCCTCCTCGGGCTCCTCCGGCGTATTATAGGGGATACCCGTGATCTCCTCGAACTCCTCGGCCGTGATCCCTTTTCCCGGCTTGCGATCGTTGAGCTCCACATAGCCGCGGAGCGTCTCCTCGGTGATATAGCCGAGTTTCCACTTGCGGGCGAGCGTCTCATACTTTGGACTATGTTCCATCGTTTACCCCTCCTTTATAGGCTGTCGATCGAGAGTTGAATTTCCGAAAGCGTCTGTTGCACTCCGCGGATCGCCGGAGAGATCATCATTTGATATTCTTCCGCCGTGTATTCCCTCTGCTCATATACCCACTCCGTAACCGTTGACGAGGCGTCACCCATTTCAAAGGTCGTCGTCTCTTGCCGGATATTCCGGCGCTCGTAAACGGTCGCTTGTGAGCTCGTCTTGTCGAGCACGTCCGGGCGCTCCGGGCGGCTGTCTTTTACCTCGTGCCATTCTGTCATTTTTTATAGCTCCTTTCGCTTGCTTTTTTGAGATAGCCGAGACTCTCCGCTTGCAGTATTGGACGGAGACTTTCGGCTTTATCCATCGGAGATAATAGCCGTATGTGTCGGTATGGGAAAACCACCCCATATATGAAATGATCGCCGAGGCGTCGATCCTCGTCAAATGCCCGCGCCGGTTGATCCTGTTCGCCTTTGCTCTCGCTCGCTTGAGTATCGACTTTCTCATAGTGACGCGGTCTCTATGGATCACAAAGCCGAGGCAATTTATGGCCCTTCCCGTCACTTTTCCCGTCTTTCGGTTGAGGCTCTCAAATCTGAATACTTGCCAATTCTCTTTTAATTTGAGGTGTAGCTCTGTATTCAAATACTCCGAGATCGCTCTCACGATTTTATGGAGCTCTTTCTTGTTTCTCGAGAAAAGAAACATATTATCCATATATCGGAGGTAATGATCCGGCCGGAGCGTTTGCGTGATGTAGTTATCGAGTGGAGTCAATAGGAAATTTGCAAACCACGGCGAGGTATAAAAGCCTTTCGGGAGCCCGGGCGCTCCTGTGTCTATGACCTTGAAAAGCTCCCGCAAATATCGCTTGTCTCGTATGATCCGCGATAGCTTGCCTTTTAATATCTCCGTGTCGACGTTGTCATAAAAGCCCTTTATATCGAGCTCCGCCACATAGAAACGCTTTCCTTGATAGCCGTCCCTCCATCGTTTCATAGCGGCGACCGCGTCGTGAGGCCCTCGACCGGGAATAGAGCCGCAAGAATAGCGGTACATTCGAGGGAGCGCGATCTTTCGGAACTGTCTTATCAAAGAATGGTGGACGATCTGCTCGTCGTCCCACCTCGGTTTTTCTATCATTCGCTCCTTTTTGTGACTCCCCTCGCAAAGTCGACTTTTCTCGTGCCGAGGCGGTCTCCATGTTCCGGCCCTGTATTTCTCCGCGATCTCGTCCGCTTTCCCGTCGAGATCGGCGAGGGCTTTCTTGACCTCCGGCCTCTTTTTCTTATGGTCTGCCGCCTCGATAATCGAGAGCTTGATCTCCTCGTGATCCGTCATTTCCTCGAAAAGTCCGTTAAAACTTTTCATTATAAGAGGCGTCCTTTCTTATTCCCTCCGCGGTTTTGGGCGGCCCTTGCCGCTTACCGACCGCGCCTCTTATCAGGATTATTTTTAGCGTGTGCTATGGAAATACGGCCGCATTGTTGGAGGGACGATCCCTCCGCGAGTCGTTGATAGGATAAGATAGCGAGGCGCCGATGTTCCACCTCGCGTTCGAGGCCGCGTTGTTGACGTTGAGGTAACGGGCCCCACACTTGGAGCCGTTGTTGCAGTTGCCGCCCACAATCGCCACGGCGACGACGAGAGGACATAGCCCCCGGGGATCGCGATCCGTATTCCCGTACATTGTGCCATTTTGCCGCGTCCGGGGGATTGCTCCCCCGGGCCCCCTATTAAGAGGGACTTAACAAAGAAAGCGAGGCGCCGATGAGCCACCTCGCGGCCGAGGCCGCGTAGGAGACGTCGAGGCAACGGGCCCCACACCCGGAGTCGACGTTGCAGTTGCCGCCCACAAGCGCCACGGCGACGATCGCGTTATTGTACCAAACATAAACGCACTCGAAAGTCGCGTCACTCCCGGAGAGAGGCGCGATCGGGAGATTTCCGTATTCCGTTTCCTCTGTGGCCCTCTGCCACCCGGAGCCGCTCGCGGCGCCTGTGATCCCCGTCCCGATCGCGGTATATCCGTCTCCCGTGAAATTATAGCCGGAGCCCTCGGGCGTCATTTTGGCCTTGAAAACGCCGTTAATGTAGAGGAGGCCGACGAGACGATCCCACCGATCGCCCCAAAAGCCCTCAATGTGAAAGACCTTTACTTGATCGGTCGTTCCGCTCGTGCCGTAGAACTGCCCCCGCGTCTTGAGAGAGCCGCACTCCTTAAAACCGTAGGTCGCGGAGGTCGAGTCATAGCCGGAGATATTTCCTTGACCGAACGAGGCGCGGACGTTCGTCGACTTCGAGATCAAGATCAAAAGGTCGGTAATGAGCTCATGGAGCGCCCATGTCTTGATCGTCCACTTGTTCCCGTTCGCCTGTGCATAAGAGAGCTCGTTCGGCGCGGTTGTGGAGCTTTGCGGATATACCCCGGCGATCGAGCGGAGCTTGCTACTAACGAGGCTCCCCTTGAACGCCGCATGATAGGCAAAGCTCGCGATCGTCCCGTCCGGGCGCGTGTGTGCATAGGCTTTATAGCCCTCGTCATACTGCGACTCGCAGAAAATGACGTATTGATAGCCGCCCTCTTGGTATCTCTTTACCCATACGAGGGGGATCGCGGACATGACGTTTCCGTCATAGGCCGTATTCGAGACGTCGGAGGCGGAGCCGTCGCTTGCCTTTTTCGTGTAATCGTTCGGATCGAGGCGATAGTCCTCCGTCCCGTCCGACTTTACCATGCAAACGTGATTGTCCCGAATAAACCAAAGGTCGGCCCACGATCCATAATTGAAAGCGTCCGCGTTGTAGTCCATAGCGGCCGGAGTCATACCCACGGCGTCATAGAGATACTCGACGCGAGCCGAGGGATCAGACTCGGAAATTTTCACCCGAAAGCCGTACCGTTTCGGCCTCTGCCCCTTGACCTCCGCGAGAATACTCTCCGCCGTGCTCTTTATGCTCGCCGTGTCGCCCTTGATCGTTGTCGTGTCGCCCTTGATCGTTGTCGTGTCGCCCTTGATCGTTGTCGTGTCGCCCTTGACGCTATCGAGTGTCGCCTTGTCGGCGATATACTCTCTATCTCCGCTTGCCATGATGATTAAACCTCCTCAATGTAAAGTAATCCGTTATCGACGCCGAGCGTGTATTTCGTTCCGGCGATCGTGTCGTCCGCGATCTGCCTTTGAGCGGCCGGGACGAGGCCGTTCGCGTCGAGCGAGGCAAAGCCGCCCGCGGCGCCCTTTGCCGCGTTGATCTCCGCCACGGCCGCGGCGAGCGTCGTCGCCGTGCAATTCGTCCCCGGCGTGATCGCGGCGCCCTGTGCGATCGTCGCCGTGGCCTTGTAGAGCGTCCCCTCATGGATAAAATACTCTCCGGCCGAAATTGCCCGGGAGGCGGTCGCTCCGTCCTCCGCGGGCGCGATCGCGTCTTGAGCGTCGTCCGCCGCGTCCTGTGCGTCTCCCGCCGCCGTGTTGGCCTCGTCGACCGCGGCGATAATATCCGCTTGATCCGCCGCGGTAAAGTTGCGGGCGATCGGCTCTCCGGCCGTCCATGACTTCGCCGTTCCCTCGACGCCGCGGACGCACCCGGAGAGGGCGGTCGCGGTCTTGGCCGTGTATTTGATCGTTTCGCCGTCCTCGTCCGTTCCGATCGTCGCGTAATTTGGCGCGGCCGGAAATGCCGAGACGTCCGAGACGGGGATCACGGTATCGGCCGCTCCGATGTTGTCCGAGAGCGTGGCCGGAGGTGAGAACGGCATACCGGGATAAATTGTGCTCATGTTGAATACCTCCGTTAAACTGTATTGTCTCCGCGAGATTGAATAAAGCCTTGAATAACAAGGTCTATGCTTACATAGGCGAGATCGTCCGGGCGCACCTCAAGCGAGAGCCACGATCCGCGGGGGATCATGTTCCCGGAGGAGACGAGAAAGCTCGTAATATCGAGCTCCGCCGTCCGGCCGGAAAACTCCGCCTTTTTCGTGCCGTTGATGTAGATCGCGCCCTTTGTCGGGTTTCCGAACTCGTAAATCCCCGGCGTTATCCTGTGGGAGTGCCCCGGGATCGTGACCTTGTGGGAGTGCCCCGGGATCGTGAGGTCGTGCGTATGCTCGGGGATCGTGACGCTATGGGAATGACCCGGGATCGTGAGGTCGTGCGTGTGCGCCGGGACGGTGACTCTATGGGAGTGAGAGTCGATCGAAACGGTGTGAGAATGGCCTCGGATCGTGATCGCGTGATTGTGTGCTCCGTGAGAGTGAGCGCCGGAGGCGACGAATACCTCGTAACCGTCCGATACGACTTTTCCGTCCTCCGAAACTCCGCCCCACCTTGCGAGCTTTGCGCTTAAATTCATTCCGTGATTATGCACCGCGGCGCCGTTTGTGGAGGCGTCGGCCGGGAGTATATTCTCGGCCGACAATACGACCGAGTCGGAGGTCGCCGTCTGCTGTTCCGAGGTCGAGGTCGAGGTATATTCTCCGCCGCCCGCCTCGGTCGACGTGACCGTCCGGCCGCCGCTCGAGCTCGTCCGTGTTTGGTCGTCGGTCGAGGTCGTCGTCCTCGTTGTCCGTCCGCCGCCCTTGCTCGTGCGCGTTTGGTCGTCGGTCGTCGTGGTCGTCTGCGTCTTTGCGTCCTCGGAACTCGTCGCGCTCGAGTAGGCCCGGAACTTTGAGAGGCGCACTTTGAGGAGGACTTTGTTCACAATCCGCATTTCTTCCGGGAGAAAGAAATCCATAACCGCGCCGGAGCTCGCGTCGCTGTTCGCTTGGAGGGCTTGAGAATAGATTTGCGTCGCGCCCTGTGCATACGTCTGCTCGATCCTTTGACGGTCTCCCATGTCGGCCACGGTCGCGGCGATCGAGGTCTCTTTGTTCTTGACGGCGATCGTCGAGCGCGTCACGTCGTCATAGTTGCGTGTGATCTCTGTGATATAGGTATCGTATTCCTCGCCGAGCTCCGGGAAAATGATCCGCGCGCGCTTGCCGATCGCGGCCTTGTCATAGTCGGAGGTATCGAGATCCTCAAAACCGATTGAATACGAGACGAGCGGCTCTTGTATCTCCGCGAGCATAGCCGCCGCCGCGGCCTTGAGGCTCTCGGCGTCCTCATACCGACGATCTACCCATACTCTTTCAATGATCCCGTATTTCGAGACGATCGAGGGCGAGCTTTGCAGATACGGGACGCCGCCGTTCACGCCCGCGATCCCGAGTTGATTTACTCCCTCGCCATAGCCGAGCGGATAGAGCCGCGTCACGATCTGCCCCGGATCGCTCCCTCGCGAGAACGTCGTCATATTGTGGCGGCGCCGGATATACATTTCCGGCCTCCCGGAGACGAGCTTTTTCAACGATAGACGCCACGGATAAACGCTCGTATCTGTGACGATCATCGGCGACGAGAGGGGGGAGAGCACCGAAAAGAACGCGGAGAGGAGCGACTCTTGCTCCCACCCGTATTCAAATTGATTGCGAAAATCGCACTCGTAGAGCGTCCAATTCCTCACAAGTTGATGATCGAGGATATAGCGGATCACGTCGGCCGTGTAATAGCCGAGGTTTCCGACGACGTGATAACCGAAAAGGATATTGTCGATCAGCGTCGCGAGGACGTGCTCGCATTGATAGGCGACTCCGCCCGTCTCGTCGACGGAGAGCGTCTCCGGCATGATCCGATAGAGCTCTCCGCCGTCGTGCCGGACATAATAGAACGGTTGGCAATACTGCCGCTTTGTGTCGTCGTGAGGGAGGGAAAAGTAGAGATACCAAAGAGAATTGATCTTCTGCTTTTCCGAGATTGCATAGGCATTTTCAAGTATCGCGACGCGGCGGCGGTTTCTGTCGAATACTTCGATCATAAAAACCTCTCCGTATAGATAAGCTGTCCCGATAGCGTCCCGCCCGTTGTGCTCTCGATGATAAGGCGGAGGAGCTCTCGGGAGACGTTGATCCAATCGCCGGACTGTGCATAGAGGGCGTTTTGACCGTTGAGGAGGACGAGAAAAGCGTCCGAGTCGATCCGTAGCTCGCCCCCGGGCGGGATCGTGACTTGAAAGACCGCCGTCTCCGTCGTCTGCGACGTCGCCTCCGTGATCGTCGTCAGTATGTCGCCGAGTGTGAGCTCGGTACAAACATTTTTCGACGCGCTCGAGGCCGCCGTCAGCACGTCGGCGACGCTCAAGCCCTCCGGGATATTCTTCGACGCCCACAAAGCGCCGCCGAGGACGTCCTCGGAGATCAGCGTCGCGGCCGTGTTCTTTATCGCTGTGACCGCCGCGGAGAGAGCCTCCGCCGCGGCCGCCTTGACGACGATATTCGCGTTCATTCGCAAGGTTGCGGCGAGAGTCTCCGCCGCCGCGAGCCCCGTAATAAGCGATACCGTTCCGCGGGCATATCCCCGCATGGTATCGGCGAATTTCTCCCGCGTCTCGACCGGGATCGCGGCGCCCGCTACGGCCTTTAACGCCTCGGAGAAAGACTCCGCGATCTCGACATTCCCGCTCCTCGAGTTGAGCGAGTATCTTGTCAAGTCATACCGGGCATTTGTAAACATTAGTTAATCCCCACCTCGATAGCGGCCTCGGCGATCGTAGGCATATAGCCCTTTTTGAGCTCCACGGGCTCGACGCGGGCCTTAATATAGACGGGCTCGCCGGAGGTGGCCACGGAGTAGATCGCCGACGTGTTCCATGTTCCCCACGCGGTCGACGGGCGGTTGAACGCCGCCGCCGCGGAGTTTCTCATAATGACTTGGCCAGAGGTCTGCTCGGACGGCGCTCCGAACGTGAGCGCGACTCGGGCGTAGTTGTCGCCGGAGAGCTCCGCGCCCGACGACTCCGGCGATCCGTTCCAAAGGGAAAAATACGGAGTGATCCCCGTGATTGATTGTCCGCGGAGGACGTTCAAGACTTTTGTTTTCCACGCCCTCGAGAGGTTTCCCGTGAGGTAGAAAAGGACGTCTCCGGCGAGAAAGACGGGAGGCTCCTCCGCTCCAATGACGAGCGGCTCGGTGAGCTCCCCGCGGCAAAGCATATTGCCGCCCGTGAGGGAGTCCATGATCCCGATATGCGTGATCGTGCCCGCCGCGGAGACGGGAGTCGGGAAAGTAATATCCTCGACGTTCTGGACGCCGATCCCGCCGTTCGAGTCTGCCGGGGCCGAAAAATTGACCTCTCGCCTCGCATAGCCCGCATAGGAGACCTCCGTCCCGCTCGCGCCGTCCTCGCCCGGATCGTTGAGGAAAAGCGCGAGGTAAACATGAGCGGGGGCCGCGAGCGTCACTCCGCGGAGGACGTTCAAAACCGCGTTTTCAAGGTAATTGCAAGCGTACATGATTAAACACTCCTTTTTATTGCAGTTATCGAGACGTTGACGACGTTCGAGCTCGATCTATTTCGGAGTACGATCGTGCAAGGCGTCTCCGCCGTGCCCTCGTACTCGATCACGTTCTCGCCGGAGGTTATCTGCTGTGTGACCGTCCGGCCGAACGCAAACGGAGGATTATATACCCATGTCAAGGTAAAATCTCCGTGCTTGAGGTGATACTCCACGGGCGGCCCTCCCGTGAGGCGCGCCATATAGAACTTGTCCGGCTCCTTGTCATAGATCAAGCGGCCGGAGCCCGAGAGCCAATAGGCAATTTCACGGCATACCTCCGGGACGGTTTTCCCCTCCGGGCACACAAAGGCACAAAGAACGCTCTCGACGCGCTCGTTATAGACCGCTCCGACGCTATCACGATACCCGGAGCGGCCGGGGATCGTGATCTTTCCCTCCCGCCGAGGCGGGACGAGGACGCGGTTTTGATCCCGTGTATAAATCCCGAATTTGCTACTATGGACTCCGCGGAAAGAAAATCCGCTCATAGTGTGCCGCCTCCTCTCGATCTTTTGGCCTGTTCTGTTAAACGATAGAGCTCCTCGGCCACGCGCTCGACGTCTTGGTCGTCCCTTACGGTCATTTCGTCGATGTGGAATTGATAGGTCGGGCCTCCGCCGCCTCCCGCGGCCACGGCCGAGACGATCGCGGCCGTCTGCCTGTCAGAAATCGCCGAGGCGCTTGGCTCCACGATTGAGGACGGGAGGGCTTTATCCATGCTTTCGAGAGCTGTTCTTGCTATGTCTGCGTATGTGTCGGAGAGATTTTCTTTCTCCGCCTCCGCACCCTCGATAATGCCTTGAATATCAAAACGGCCTGTCTTTTTGAATTTTTTTGACGGGGAGGCTTGCTCGACTTCCCGCTTATACGCATTTAAGGCCGCCCGCCCCATTTCCGCATACTTACTTACTAACTCTGCTCTCTTGCTTGCTGTTCCGTCGATCAAACCTTGAATATTGTCCTCGCCGATAATATAGGCGTCGTCGGCAACGTCCATATCTCGAATTGCTCTATCGAGGTCTCGGACGACGGCCTCCATTTTTTCGGAAAAATCCGTCTCCATTTCCGCGATCGTGGTCGAAAAGTTTTCCTTGCCCTCCTCGACCTTTGTGAACTCCTCATTTAATGCCGCGATTTGATCCTCGCCGCCCTCGACGATCGCCGCGAGGATTTGCGCCGACTCCTCGGAACCGTCCGATAGCTTTTTGACGAGGCCCTCGTCGACGCCGAGCTCCATAGCCTTTTGAATGTTGTCGGCGTAGGTGCTCATATAATCGACTTGACTTTGCAAGGCGCCGATCAAGTCCTCGATCGAGCTTTTCGCCGATCCGTCCATTTCTTGAAATAGACCGATCTGTCCGTTTATGTTGTCGTATGCGGCTTGATATGCCTCTGCATACTCTTTCTCGAGTGCCTCCATTTCTGCGATAAGGCCCTCGACGCGGGAGGTCATTTCCGCGGTTTTTTGTTTGGCCGCGGCCTGTGCTTCTCCCCATTCCCGGGACGCTTCCTCGAGCGCTTGGATTTGAGTCTCGTTTTCCTCGAGAGCCGCGTTGAGCTCTTCAATATTGTTTTGGAGGGTTTTCGTGTTGCCGGAGCCCGTCTCCCGTGCCTCGTTTAGCTCATTTTCGGCCTCTGCCAAACGATTTGTGAGCTCCGCCGCCTCTATGCGTAATTCTGCGAGCCGCTCTTGTTGGGTGTTATATTCCTCTTGTTTCGCGGATCGGTCGAGGAGGGCGTCGAGGGACTCCGTCGTCATGTTGATAGAGTCCGCCTCTTTGTTATAGGCAAGACCGAGCTCCGGGACGCTCTCGTTCAAGCGATCGACCATGTCCGCGATCTGTTGCTTTTGCGACTCTGATTTGTTTTCTATTTCAAGGAGATTTTTTAGGGCGTCCGCCGTGGCCTCGGTCGCCTTGTGCTGTTCCTCCATTGTGGAGGAAAGCTCCTCATAGGCGGCCTTTGTGTCCTCGAGGCTCTTCTTAAATTCTTTTGTCTCCTCGTCCGCCTCTTTCGACGTGGTAATCCACGACGCGATTGCGACTCCGAGGCCGACGACGGCCGCCGTGACCGCTACAACGGGGTTAGCGGCGAGGAGGGCGAGGGCGGCGTTCACGGCTCCGATGATTGCCGGAGCCGCCGCGAGAGCACCGACGCCGAGGACGAGCGCCGCGATCGCGGCCGTCAATCCGACGACGGCGTTCACGATCCACGGGTTTTCTTTTACGAAATCCGTCGCCCATGTGAAAGCGTCGCCGCCGAGGGTATAGAGCTTTTCAAGGGCCGGATTTAATTGATCTCCGATCGCGATCTTGAGATTTTCGGTCGCCGTCGTCATTCGCTGTTGTGCAAATTCCGTCGTGTCGGCCATGATCTTAAAATTCCGATCGACCGCGCCGGAGCTCGTTTGCATTTTTGCGAGCGTCGCGTCGAACTCCTCCGCGCCGGAGTTGAGGAGCGAGAGGGCGGCCTTTCCGGCCGTCGACGAACTCCACAAATTCGAGAACGCGGTCGCGTCTCCGTCCACGCTCCCGGCGAGGATTTGGAGAATATCTCCGAGGTTTTTACCCTCACCCATTAAGTCGGTGAAAGACTTTCCCGTCTCCTCCTCGATGATCCCGGCGACGTCGCTCGAGTTGGAGGCGAGCTCGTCGAGCATAGCCGAGAGCTCGGTCGTCGCGATCTTCGTATTCGTTCCGCTCTTGGTGAGGAGCGCGTAGGACGTCGCGAGATTTTCGAGATTGACGTTATAGGCGGACGCCGAGGGGATCACGCGGCCCATGCTCGCGGCGAGCTCGTCGACGCTTGTCTTGCCCTCGTCCTGTGTCTTGACGAGGATCGAGGCGACGCGCTCCGCCTCTGTTCCCTCGAGGTGATAGGCATTGATCGCGGTCGTGAGGACGTCGACGGCCGTCGCCGACTCCGTAAAGCCCGCCGCGGAGAGCTTTGTCGCCGTCGCCACAAAGTCGACGACGTTCGCGGTCTCTACGCCCGCCGATAGGGCTTGATAGGTCGCCTCGGCGAGAGCGCCCACGGCGACGCCCGTCTCCGAGGAGAGGGAGATCAATTCACCCTTGAGCGTCTCGAGCGGGACGGCCGAAGTATCCGCGAGCGTCGAAACTTTCGCGATCGAGGTCTCGAAAGATGCCGCGGCCGCCGAGCACTCCATGAGGACGTCCGCAATTTCCTTGACCGTTTTCGCGATCCCGGCCGCGGCGAGCGCCGCCGCGAGTTGATTAAACGCCTCTTTCGAGTCGTCTCCGGCCTTTTTCGTCTCTTTCCCGAATTTGTCGATCGAGGTCGCGCACCCGTCCGCCGAGTTTTTAGCCTCGTTCAAATACTGATTGTTTTTCGTAATCTCGCCGTCGAGATTATTCAAGTCGACCTGTGCATTATTTAATTGCCGTTGCCATTCTTGGACGCCGCGGCTCGCGGCCTCCTCTCCGGCCTGTGCGTCGGAGAGCTCGTTTTTCCACTTGTCGAGCTCCGCCGTGAGGCGGGCTTGCTCCTCGGTCGTGTCTCCGTCCGTTTTGGCGAGATCGGCGAGGGCTTTCTCGTATTTCTCGATATTGCTTTGAGCGGTTGAGACGCGATCCGAGTATGCAGATTGAGCCTTTTCCGCGTTCGCGAGGGCCTCCTTGAGCGTGTCGACCTTTTTCGCCTGTGCCTCGTGCATTTTCTCGAGGGCGTTTCCCTTTGCGGTTAGGGCCTCCATGCTGTTCGCGTTGCCCTTAAACTCACTCTCTACGAGCGCAAGGGAGGACTTGAGCGTCCGCAATTCCGTATTGCAAGACGCGATCGCCTGTTTATATTCCGCCTCGCCCTCTATGGCGAGCTTTGTCGAGATTTTTCTAACTGCCATGTGGTCGGTCTCCCTTTGTCGAATATGGGAATATTCTGTAAATCACTTGATATTCCCATAATTTAATGCTAAATTGTGTTTGAGATATGCGAGTATTTTCGCACTAAATACGAGGAGGGTTTAGTATGTCTTTTATTCTGCGTGATTGTTTCGATGAAAAAATGGCAAAGAAATCTTTTAAGCTATTAAGCCGCTTGAAAATCAAGAGCCCCACCGAGGCCGAAACAAGTTGCTTGCTATGCGCCGGCTCGCCCTTGATGTTTCAAGAGATAATCCTTTGTACAGATCAGTCCGTTTTTTATCATTCTCGCTTATCGAGCGGGCTCGATAGGTACGACTATTCCGATATAAGCGCGGTAACTATTGAAAGCGTGAGCTCTTATCCGAGCGTTTGCCTCACAATTTCGGGCGGCGAAAAATCAAAGTTATACGTCGCGGCAAAAGATGCTGATAAAATGGCCGACTATATCAAAAGCAAAATATCACGATCGTCCGTCTAAGATGTGCGCCGAATAATCGCACAAATTTATATTTGGAGGTTTTCAAGATGAAAGAAAGAACAAAAGGTTTTGTCTCCGGCGTTTTTGTGTGTCTGCTCGTTTTTGCTTTCGCGGGCGGCGCTCTTGCCGCCTCACAGACAATTACCATTGATCCGATCAAGGTCATGGTAAACGGGGAGGAATTTCACCCGAAAAATGCGAACGGCGAGGACGTTCTCGTCTTTGTCTATCAAGGCACGACATACGCTCCGCTCCGCGCTCTCGCCGAGGCATACGGCCTTGAGGTAGGCTATGACGCCGCGGCAAATATGGCGACGGTCAACAAGCCGACGCCCGAGTCGTTTACTCTCGGAGTCGGTTCCTATACGGTCGGCTCCGATATTGCCCCCGGTAAATACGATGTAACCGCCATTTCCGGGAGTGGGAATTTTCAAGGCGACGTCGCCGCCTGTCAATTCGGCTCTTTGAATGAAATCCTCGCCGCTCCCGGCGCGTCAACTATGGAGCGATCCTCTACATACTCAAATTTGACGCTCAAGTCCGGCGACGTTATCCACATCAAGGGGAATTTGGTTTTACAATTTGTCAAAAAGTGATCCGCCGCGCCGGAGGGCTCGTCCCTCCGGCCTTTCTATTCGTCCTCCGGCCCCTGTTTTCGCTTGATCCCGCTCGCCCGGAGGTATAGCTCGAATAAATCAAAGACCAATCCCGGCGCCATGAGGAGCGCCTCTTTCGCCGAGAGTCCCGCGACCGCCGCCATGCGGATATAATGCGGGCGCGTTAGGTCGTTTTTTTTTGCGCGTTGAGCTCTTGGAGCCCGAGGTCGACGACGTCGTTCTCGTCCGTGATCTCCCGTCCATAGCCGAGCGTGATCGCGGAGGCGATCGCGAGCTTTAGAGCGACGATTTCCGCGGGCGTAATTGTCGCGACGACTGCCTCGGCCTCAAGCAAAGGCTCGGGATCATAGCCCATATATCGCCGCGCGAGCTCGCCGGACTCCGCGAGGATCACGGCCGCCCGTACTGCCGCCGCGAGGCCGTCGCGGTCGTTCGGCTCCGTTTTCTTGAGGAGCTCCGCCGTTCCGCCGAACTCCTCGTCGATCTTAAACATAGCCTCACCCGTAAAGGCGAGGTATCTCTCGCGGCCCGCGAGCGTGAGTTTTATCGCTTTCATGTGTGCCCTCCAAAAACGGGAACAAGGGGGCCGGGAATTGTCCCGGCTCCCTGTGTTTTCCCTTACTCCGCGACGGTATAGTCGACGGTCAGCACGGCGGAGGCCGTGAGGCCGGACTTGAAAGCCTTTGCGCGGATCGTGACGGCCTCCGTGACGGTGATCGGCGTCGAGTAGGCGGTCGAGGTCTCGTCCGGGACGCTCCCGTCCGTGGTGTAGTGGATCGTCGCGCCCGCGGTCGCGCAAGAGAGCGCAACGGTCGCGCCGCTCGTTACCTCGCCGCCCGCGGGAGTCGCCTCGGGAGTCGCAACGGCTCCGCCGATCTTGGCGTCCACCCACGCGCGCGCCGCGGCCTCGCTCGTGAAATTCTCCGAGACGATCCTCCAATCGTCGCTTTTGCAACGAAAGATCGTGAACGTGGTCGCGGTCGTGCCGAACGTGATCGAGTCGGTCTTTGTCGCCGCGGAGTCGTTTCCGAGGGCCGCCTTGACGCGGGGATAGAAATAGCCCTTGAAATACTTAACGCCGCGGCGCATAAGGGCCTTGTAGTAGGCGAGGCCGCCGAGCGGGGGAGTGTCGCCCGCCTTATAATGCACCTCGCTATTCTGCACGGTCGCGCCGTAGACCGTGGAGGCGACCTCGTCCTCCATGTCGTCGGTCTCCATAGCGATAGTGCCGGAGGAGAACTCGTCCGCGCTCTCCGCGAGCTCGTCGTCTGCGAAAATCTTTCCCGAGGCGAGGTTGACGGTGAGGTCGGCCTTGACGAGACGGCCGATCGTCGCCGCCTTTGCGCCGTCGTAGGTCGGGAGCGCGTTCTCCGGCTCGGACGAGATCGGAGCGAACTTCGGATATTTCGCGCCATAAGTAGCCATAGTTTAATAACCTCCTGTTGAGTTATAGATTTTTGCTGTCGAGGTAAGCGTTCAAGACCTTTTCGCCCGCCTCGACGGCCCGATCTCCCGCTCGCTCGTTCGCTGTGCGGATAAAAGGTCGAGCGGGTTGTCCCTTTTTTCCGTATTCGTTGATAAATGCGACCTCTGCGTTACGAGTGCCGCGGGCGTTCGTCCCGGTCGGCGTGATGTAGATTGTCCGATCGTTGCCGGACTTCTTGACCTTGCCCTTTTTGATTGACCGGGCCGTCGCTCCCGTCTCATAGCCGCGCCCCCGGAGCATTTGCTCCGCGGTTTTCCTCTGCTCGGTGACGAGGACGTCCGCCTCCGCGTTGAGCATACCGTCGACGACGGAGTCCGGGAGCTTTGCGAGATCGGCGAGGTCTGTCGTGAGGGCGTCGAGCCCGTCCACCTCAAACCGCGCCATTATTCCGCACCCGCTCCGGCGAGGAGCTCGCACTCAAAAATATGATGTTGCCCGTCCCTGTCCGAGATATTCTCATAGGACGGGAACGTCGCCCCCGCGGCGACGAGCGCGGCCTTGATCGCGCGGCGCTTTTCGAGGACGTTCCGGCCTGTCGGCGCGTAGAAATGAACGTGAACGAGGAGGCGCTCGGCCGCGGCGTCGTCGTCTCCGAAATCGTCCGGGATCGAGTTATAGCCAAAGGTTATATACTCGTCCTCGTTTCCCTCGTAGGTGTCCGCCTCGGCCGGAGCGATCGGCGAGAGTGCCGTCTTGAGGATTTCATTCGTGCTCATGTTCCGCCGCCTCCTCCGTCCGCCGTGATCGACGCTTCTTTGCAATTAAGCTCGACGACGTCGCCCGATCGGGTGTATGTCCTTACTACCTCGTAGGGCTTGCCGTCGTGATAGAGGCGCGTCTCGTCTTGGTAGTCCACGCCGCGCACGTCGAGGACGAGGGTAATCTTATCTCCGGCCTGTTTGGCCGTGTAGAACTCCGAGCGCGTCGCGGACTTCTTGTTGACGAAAACCTCCCGTCTCTGTTCTGTCCGCGTTTTATAGCCCTCGGCGTCCGGGGCCTCCGTGATCGTGACGAGTTCCGCCGTGTCTTTCCAATACATGAGGGGACTACACCTCCTCCGCCTCGGTGATATAGCTATCAGCGAGCGCGAGGGCGATCTTTTGGGCCTTGAATGAGGCGCGGTATTTATCCGCGTCCTCATTCTCAAGGCCGAACTCTGCCCGGACGTAGGTCGTGACGGCCCGCTTGACGAGGGCGTCGTTCTCGTCCGCGGCTCGCGCGGGGAGGACGCCGCCGAGGATAAGCTCTCCCCGGGCGGCGAGTATTAAGTCCTTGATCTCCGCGTCGAGCGCGGTCGAGTTGTTCCTCACATAGAGGCGCACGGAGGCGAGATACTCGCCCGATACGGTCGCCTCCGGGGAGGTTTCCGTCGTGGTCGTGTTCTCGCTCATGCCGTCCCCCTTATCCCGAGATCGTATAGGCCGCCGTCAGCACGTCGGAGGCGGTATGTCCCTCGGCGTAGGCTTTCGCCTTGATCGTCACGGCCTCGGTGATCTCGATCGCGTTCTCGTAGAGCGTCGAGCTCTGCGTCGGATTGCTCCCGTCCGTCGTGTAGTAAATACGGGCGTTCTCCGTCTCGCAAGAGAGCGCGACGGTCGTCCCGCTCGCTACCTCTCCGGCCGCGGGCGAGGCCGTAGGCGTCGCCGTCTGCGTCGATCTGATCGTATAGGCCGCCGTCAGCACGTCGGAGGGAGTATAGCCCTCGGCGTAGGCTTTCGCCTTGATCGTCACTGCCTCGGTGATCTCGATCGCGTTCTCGTAGAGCGTGGACTCGTTGGACGGATCGCTCCCGTCGAGCGTGTAATAAATCTGTGCCCCCTCGGTCTCGCAAGCAAGCGTTACTTGCGATCCGCTCGCGACCGCTCCGGCGTTAGGGCTTGCCGTGGGAGTAGCGGTCTGCCCGAGAGGACTCACGCTTTTTTTACGCGGATAAAGCCGTTCTCGGTAACGACGTTGCCGCCGATCATAGCGGAGCCCATGACCGCGAGGAGGCCCTCGGCAAACTTATAGTCGCGGGAGACCTCGACCTCATACGGGCCGAACAAGTCGAGCTGATAGGCAAGCGGCTTGCCGTAGGCCATGCAGTAGGTCGCGGCGGCCGTTCCGGCCGCGGAAAGCGCCGGGAGGTCGTCGACGATGCAGAAACGCACGGCGAGGCCGCCGTCCTTGATCGTGCCCGTTGTGGAGGAGCCCTCGGAAAACTCGATCTCATAGACCGCCTTTTTCTCGTTCGTGCCGCGAATGTCGCCGAAAGCGATCAAGTCGGCCTTGTTCAAGAGGAGAACGCCGCCGCCCTCCACGTTGGCCGCGCCGCCGTAGGCGAGGGCGATCTTGCGGAGCGTGGTCTCGTTGATCGAGGAGATCGAGAGATCAGTCCCGGCCGAGATCGCGGCGGCCTTGAGAATACCCGTAGGCTCGGGGATCGTGGCGGCGGGATTGCCCGTCACGATCAAGGCGCCCGCCTTGCGACGGAGCGCGGCGAGGGCGCTATCGGAGACGCGGCTCTGATAGTTGAGCGGAGTCGTGCGCTGAATGAAACGGGAGACATACGAAAGAGTCGTGATAAGCGTCGGCGTGATCTTCGCGATCGCAAAGGTCGGATCGCTCGCGGTCGTCGCCTCGCCGTTGTCGACTTTCGTCGCCGCCGTCTGCCCGCCGCTCACCTCGTAGGCGACGGAGTCCTCGCCCATGCCGTCAGCGTCGACGACATTCACCATGTCGACGATGCCGGAGACGAGGTTTTGTCCCGGATTGATCCCGGAGACTCTCGTCGGCTGTGCGATATTGCCGCCCGAGAGGGTGAGGGAACGCTTGAGGGCGTCGGTCGTGATCCGCATGGAGCCGCCCGCGGCGAACTGCGCGGCGCGATCCTCGACGGCCGCGACGTCGATCCCCTGTAAATCCGCCATGCGGGCGGCGCGGGAGTCGGCGCCGATCGGCAAGCCGCCCGCGGTCTCGGCCGGAGCGGCGCCGCGGCCCGTGATCGGATTGATCGGGCCCTCATGCGCCGGAGCGGACGCCGGATCAGCGGAGCCCGCGGAACGGTTGAGGCGCTCGATCGCGGCCTCCTTGCGGGCGATCATAGCCTCCTCGGCGTCGAGGTCGTCGAGCTCACGCTCGAGCGCGTTCATTTCCTCGTCGGTTGCCTTTTCAAGCAAGACGCGGATTTCCGCGCGACGAGCCGCAATCTCTTTCTTGCGCTTTTTAAACATGATTGTTTTCCTCCTTGTTGTTCGTTGTGTGTGGATAGGTACGGGCGCGAGCTATGAGGCGTCTCCGGCGCGCGGCTTGCTCCAAAGCCGCGATCTCTCTCGAGTGCTCCTCCTCAAAGAAAGACCTCGCGGAGATTGACGTCTCCTCATACGCGGGAATATCCACCGCTGAGACGTCGTATAGCTTGCGGATTTTAGTTATCGTCCGCGTGTGCGTGGTCGTGTCATACTTGGACTCGCGCACGGTGAACGAAAAACTCATTTTATCGACATAGCCGCCGTCGATCTCCTCGTAGAGATCGCGGCCCGCTACTGTCCCGCCGAGATTTGCCTCCATGTCGAGGCCCCGGTCGGTGATGTTGAGCGAGAGCGTCTTGTTACGGAGGCGAGCGACGACTTTCCCGCCGTGATTGTAGTTAAAAATCACGTCGGACATATCGCACTCGTCGAAAGCGTGGCGGTCGATCACTTCGTAATACTTGACGCCGTCGCTCTCAAAGAGGCAAGTCGGCGAGTTGAACACGACCGCCGTCCCGCGGACTCTGTACTCGTCGGACTCCTCCGCTCTCGGGACGAGGGCGAAATCCTGTAAAGCGCGGTATTCGCGCCCTTTCTTAATAGACATTATCTTTTTTCCTCCTGTTCGTCGTCGTTTTCCGGGCTTTCCTCGGACTCCTCCGCGGGCGGATCGTCCTCTTTCGGAGGATCGTTTTTGCTCCCGGCGCTCGTGAGTTGGTACTTGTCGACGATTTCGGCGTTCGCCATGTTCAAGGTCTGGACGCGGCGCTTGCCCTCCTCGCCGCCGATAGGCGGAAAACCGAAAATCCCGAGCACTTGATCGAGCTCGAGGGCGCCGATATTCGTCAAGAACTGCGCGGCCTCTACGCGCTTATCGAGCGTTTCAAACTGAATACGATCGAGCTCGCAAAGGATCGCGTTTCCGTGCGCCTGTTCGCGATCCGTAAAGAGGGCGTTTGTGAGTCCTTGCGCGAGTTGAGCATAGAACGGCGCGAGTTGTCCTCTATAAAAGGCGTCCATTTTCTCGGCGTCCGCCTTGTTTTGAACGATCTCCTCGTTGACTCCGAAATAGTCGTAAATCTCACGCCGCACAAATTCGAGTTGACCGACCGGGAGAGGCGTCTCTTTCTGCGTGATCGGAGTATAGTCATATTTCGAGTCGGTGACGATAACGCCGGAGCCGTTGTTTTCCATGCGTAGATTGTCCCGGACGAAATCGTCGCGCCGCTTGTTCAAGTCCTCGGCCTTTGTTACGCTCGACGCCTTGAGGACGCCGCGGATCACGGCGACGAGTTTCGCGAACTTGCTCATAGATTGATTGAACGAGTCCGCGGTCTCAAGTGTCGGGATCAAGGGCCGATTGTCGTCCCCGAAAATATCGTTGTCGAGATAATGGCGCCGGAGGTGGACGATCTGCTCATAGGGGACGGCATAGACGGAGCCCGTCGCAAAGGTGAGGCGGGCATACATCGAGCCCATGTATTCGACGAGTTCCACCCGCGAGGCATTGATCGGATAGATCGCCTCGAGCTTTCCTCCGCTGTCATAGAGCGGGAGGACGAAAGCGTTATTGTAGACGGCGAATTGTGCCGCGATCTTGTAGTAAAAGGCGTATGCCGTCATATATGGATTTGGCCGAGTCTGCAAAATGCGGTCTATGTGATCCTCAACGGCGACGCGGGTTCCTCCGGCCGTTCTGATGTGCCGCGGCTGAATTTTCGCCGCGTTCCGGGCCCATGCGTCGACGGCCGACCTCACGGTTGAAATATCCCACGCTCGGCCGGAGAACGGCGTAAAGCTCGAGTCCCACGTCGAGAGGAGCCGGAACGCCGGGAGATTGCTCCCCGTTGAGCGCGAGCCGCCGAAAATGCTTTGAAATAGGCCGCGCAAGCTGAATTTTGGCATTGTGTTTCACCCCACGTTATACATGAAATCCTCGTAATGCTTGACATACATAACCCACGCATTGAGGAGTGAGACCATTCCGTCGATCCGGCGCTTGTCCGTGATCTTGACGGGCTGAATGTTATTCACTCCCGATTTTTTGACCGCCGTATTCGTCAAGCACCATACGAGGATCGGGTTTCCGTTGTAGTTGACTATCTTCGCCTCGAGAGCCGCTCCCATTTCCCGCATAGGTTGAGACCATGTAAAGGGCCCTTGCGCGACGGCCTCCATGTCAAAGCCGTTTGATTTCATTTCGTCCACCCAATACCCGGCGAGCGCGCGGTCATATCCGACCTTGATCGCGTCTATCTTGAACTCGTCGCGCATTTGGCAAAACCACGCCGTCACGTCCGAATAGTTGACTCTGTTCCCCTCGCATATCGTGAGGAGGCCGCGCTCCGCCCAAAGCCGATAAGGCGCCTCGTTCGTGTTCTTCTGCTCGAGGTCGTGGACTCGTTTCTCCGGGAGAAAATACATCTGTGCGACGTAGACGATCGGATCGTCGGGCTTTCGTATGAGGAGCGTCGCCGCCGTGAGGTCTGTCGTCGCGGAGAGGTCACACCCTCCGAGGGCGTAGGTGTTGAATACGTCGGAGAGCTCAAAGCGGAGATCGCTCTTGACCGCGTCGTATGAGAGCCATACCGACGCCGCGACCTCTCGGACGTTGAAATCCTTACACAAGACGCCCGGGAGGTCGTCGGGGCTGTTCTTCGCCCTCTCCACAAATTGAGCGAGCGTCTTGTATTGCTTGATCGTCCCGAGGCCCGGGTTTGCCTTTTGCCATTTGGTCGGATCAAGCCATTCCTCGCGGGAGTCGAGCTCGTAGAGGATCGGGAGAAACGTCGGATCGTTGAGCTCTCCGTCCGCGATCCGGCAAGCGAGCTCATAGATCGAGTCGTAAACGCTCTCTCGTACCGTGCCGGAGGTGGTAATCATTACGACGAGCGGTTGACGGCGCGAGCTCGTCGATTGTTTCATAACCTCGTAGAGATTGCGGTCTTTGATCGCGTGGAGCTCGTCGATGATAACGGCGTGAGAATTGAGGCCGTCGAGCGTGTTCGAGTCGGAGGCGAGCGCCTCAAAGATCGAGGCCGTGGCCGGAAAATAGAGGTCATTCCTCCGCTTTTTGAGAACGGCCCGGAGCTCCGGCGATTGTTTCACCATGTTTATAGCCTCTGTCAAGACCTTTTTCGCTTGGTCTTTCTTCGTGGCGACCGAGTAGACCTCCGCCGCGCCCTCATAGTCTGCGATCAGCATATAGAGCGCGATCGCGGCGAGGAGCGTCGACTTGCCGTTTTTACGGCCGACGAGAAACATCGTCTCTCTAAAACGCCGATACCCGGTATCTTTTTCGAGAAAGCCGAAAAGGGCTTGAATATAGGCTTTTTGGAATAGCTCGAGCTTGAGGGGCGCGCCGATCACGCCTTGAGATTGCTTGCAAAACTTCTCCGCGAAAAGGATCGGCCGCTCGCCGACCTCCTCGTCGAAATAATACGGGGAGTTTTTTCTCGGTCGGCGTATTTCTCGGGCGAGCCGCTCATAGACGGCCCGGACGCGGCGCGACGTGACGATCTTCCCGGTCTTGATCGCGTCCCAATACTCGAGGACGTAATTCACCGCTTACCCGCTCCCGGGGGCTTTGTTGCGAAATTCATCAATTCTTCGCCCGCCTGTTTCTGCGTTTTCTCCGGGAGGAGATCGAGGAGGGCTTTCGAGAGCGTCGCAAAGGACTTGATCGTCGCGTTGTAGCTCTTGAGGGCCGGGTTTTCCCGCCTCATGCTCTGCGATCCTTGCTTGAAATCCTCGATCAATTCGCTGTTGTTGATCTCGTCGACGAGGCGCTCGAGCGTGACCGTCGAGACCGCGAATTGATAAATCAAGCCGTCCGCAAACTGCTTTTTTTCCGCGGGCAATTCCCGGAAAAGTTTTGCAATTTTCTTTCTTTTTGTCTCGATTTTGGAGGTAATATCGAGATCATCATAGGAGATTTTCGATTTTGCCATTTAATGTATAAACCTCCTCTCGGTCGGCCTGCACCCCCCCTTATGTGTGCGCCCGGGGAGTCATAGACGAGGGTGGAAAGCGGTTCCGAAATCCGCACCCCCACCCCCTCACCCCGGGGGGAGGGTAGCGAGTCGGAGGACGTCGGCGCGCGTGTCGTTTGTTTTTTTCGATCCTGTTTCTCGTTTTTCGTTTCTTTCCTCCCGGGATCATTCCGGCCGGAGGGGAAGGTAAAGGGGAGAGGGGATCGGGGCTCTCCCTCGTTTTCATTTCTCCGCTCATGCGCCGCGGCGCGCGATCCGTTCGCTCTGCCTGTCGCTCAAGACATAAGCTCGAAACGCTCAACAAGATTTCCGTCGTCGTCGAACATGAGGCCCGCCGCGGTCGTGGGGCTTGTTTGATGTTCGAGCCCGTGGCAATCCCGACAAAGCAATTCGAGATTGTCCTCGCCGAGTGCGATCGCCGGATCGCCGATGTTCTCCGGCGTCAAGTGTTCTTTGTGATGAACGATCTCGCCGGGGCGGCCGCACCGAACGCATAGCCCCGCGTCTCGCTCCATGATGTACGCGCGAACTCTGCGCCATTCTTTCGAGAGGTAGAACTCGCGAGCGAACTCTCTCACGCTGTCCGCCTCCGTTCCTTGTGAGGGTATGAAAGAGGCGCCCCACTCGGCCACGGTCGACCATGTAGGACGCTCGGCGACGGGTTTCTTTCTCCCGCCCTCTTTCACGCTACAAGCATATCACGAAAAAACGGACTTGTCTGTTCACTCTTTTTTCAATCGGGCGCGGAGAGGTTAGGTCGAGGCAAGCGCCCCGGCCCCATAGTAGAGCACGGCAAAGGCGGAGACGGCCTTGTTTCGGAGGTCATAGATCGACGTCCGCGAACTATACGCGAGAGACTCCGCGATCTCCTCCTTGCTCTTGTGCTCGATGTACCACGCCCGGAGGAGGTCGGCGTCCGTCTGCTCAAGCTGTGCGAGCACGTCGTCGATTTCCTCGATCGTCTCCTTTGTGAGCTCGATCTCTCTCATGATCTCGGAGAGGTCGAGCATATCCGAGAGGGCGGCGTTCGCTTCTCCTCCCGAGATATACGGGCGGGCGTAGTCGCTCAAGACGTTATCGCTCGGCGTCCCTTTTCGGATAAGGCGATCCTTGCGCCTCTCGAGGTTGCCGAGAGCTTTCTCGAGGTTCGCCCGCTCCGAGAGCGTCCGCTCTGCCGACTTGAAATAATTTATCATAGGCTCGGCCTCCTCAAATGACTATCCCGCCGTGCTTGCACTCCCGCTCGAGGTTGTATTTGTGCTTTGCCGTGACGACCGCGTCGACGTCAACTCCGAGGTATGCCATGAGGTCGAGCGTTCGGAGGATCACGTCGGCGAGCTTGACGGCGATCCCCTCCGGCTTGCAAGGATCCTCCATTTCTCCCGGCTCGTCTCCCGGTTGCCCGACTCGGTCGCATATCCCGCTGTACTTGCAATCCTCCGCGGCGAGAGCGCACGTCCCATAGATCAACGGCTTTCCCTCTCTGTACTCCTCGAGCGCCTCGGAGACCTCGCCATGAATGAGGCAAAGGGCCTCCGGGATCGTCGGAGGCGTTTCATACCACCCATGATTGACGGCGTTCTCGTGGACTTCTTTCGCAAGCTCGTTTATGTTCATTTCGTCGCTCCTCTCTTTCGTCGCTAAAATTTACACATTTACAAGGCTTTAGATTGCCGATCCCTCGATCGGCCTCTTTTTCGTCGCTCGTTTAGCGGCGGCGCGAGTACATATTTATAATACATATATCCGTATGGAGTGCCCTTGCTCTCGACGAGGATATAGCCTTTCGGCGCGCGTGGCGGTTTCTGCTCTGTGTATTCTCTTTTGACGATCGTCGGCTCCTCTTTCTCCGGGCCCTTGAGGTTGCGCGTCGCTTTCCACCTCCGGCCGCCTTGCTCCGGCGTCCAGTGGTTAAAGAGATACTCGGCGAGGCCCGTATAGTCCCGACCATGATCCACGCCGTTATAATAATTGTGTTCCCGGAGATTTGACACTCGGACGACCGTCCCGTATATCCATTGTTCCCGGATCAGCTTTTCCGAGACGCCCTCGCTTATCATGTGGAAATGTATTCTATCCGTATGCTTTCCCCGGCCCTTGACGAGAACGATCCGAGCGTCCGGCGTGTGATATTGTAGGCGGCGGACGAAAAGATCGGCGATCCGCCGAGCCTCCTCGAATGTATGTATCTCGTCCTCGTTGTCAAAGGTGAGTGTCGAATAGAGCGACATCGGCGAGAAATTTTCATTTACAAGGCGGACAAATTTCCGCCGAGATATTCCGAGCCTATGCGCGGCCCGCTCCTCCTCGTTTTTGAAACGCGGCCGCGGCTCCGCTTTCTTTATGTCTGTGGTTCTTTCCGAAATGGAAAAAACCTCTTGCTCGCATACGACGCCGGAAAAAATGCGTCTTTTGACTCTTTGCATGATAAACACCTCAAAAAGAGGGCGCGAGCCCTTGCTTTTTCTCCCGGGAGGTGATAATATAATAAAGGTATGGCAATCTCCCTCCGGGCGGTTGCACTCCCGGCGCTCTCGTCAAGCGCCGGGAGTTTTTCTTTTTTCAATGATCTCCGGGCCGTGCGCCGTAAAGTCGCGGCCTCGTGCGAGGTCTACCCCGGCATAGGCCCGCTCGGGCGGCGTAATCTTTGCCGTCTCGATGCAATCGCACCGTTCCCCGTGGTCGAGGTGAGCGCCGCAAAACGGGCACTCTCTAAAAAGATTGCTCACGATCTCGCCTCACTCTCTGCAAAAAACATGATTTCCGATCACGGCAAAGACGCGGCTATTCTGCGCCTCGGTCGAGAAATAGACGACGTCCGCGTCCGTGATCGGCTCCGCCGCATGGAGCGCCGTCTCGACCGCCTCGTATTGCGTCTCTGTCGGCGTCGTGGTCGGTATGTACTTCGCCGGGGTGAACTGGACGGGCTCCGTTTGATAGACGACCTCCTCGACCGTGTCCGGGAACGACGGCGATAATATGCGGTTGAGAACTACCTCCACAACGGCGACTTGTCCCTCGAACGTCTCGCCGCGGGCCTCGAGCCAAACGAGGCGGGCGAGAGTCTCAAAGTCTCCCGCCGCGAGCTCAATCCCGGCATATCTCGAAATCTTCACGGGCTCCGGCGTGGGCGTCGGCTCCGGCATTGTCGCGGTCGCCGCCGAGGCGCTCGGCTCCAAAAGTCGCGCGGGCGTCGTGGACGCCGCGATCGTTCCGTTTTCCTGTGTCGGCGACGGCGTGATCTTCTCGACTGCCTCACGCCTTGCCTCATAGGCCGCGGTCTGCTTTTGAGCGACGCGGCCGACGATAATCACGCCGAGGATAAAGACGAGGACGACAAACGCCGCCGCGCCGAGGTAGACCTCCCGCTCGTTTCTTTTCCTGTTCACTCTGTATTTTCCTCCTTTGTTTCGCCGATAAACGGCCTCCACTCTCCGCTCGGTTTTATGCTCTTGACGACGTTCCCGCCGCCGTCCAAAACCTCGACCTTTCGGAGCTCGCACCATTGATCGAAAAAGAAACGCTTTCTCATGCGCTCCTCGCGGACGTGTGCGGTATAGAGCTCCTCTATGTACTTTTTGAGATCGTCTTTCACGTCGAGCATGACGGGCGGCGTGGCCGGATTGTCCCGGTCTCTCACGATGATTTGACCGCCCTCCGCTATCCATGATCTTTCAATCTTGACGCGGATATATCCCTCACAAGAAAACTCGGCCTCGCTCATGTCTCACCGACCGCCTCTAAAAACGACGACCATACTCGGGAACGGAGCCGCGTCGCCGCTCGCGCCGTTCACTCGAAAGCGGAGCCGCCCTTTTATAAAGCGGATTTCCGCCTTGTGATATATGTACTCGTGAAATGCGATCGTGTCCGTTCGTGCCGGGATCAGCATAACGACGACCGCTCCCGGCCTCGATCCCTCCGCCGCGGCCTTTGCGATCCAGTCCTCTTGACCGGGCTTGTCCTTTGTTCTCCGCGAATATGGCGGATTGCAAAAGACCGCACCCCCCCGGAGCGTTCCACGGTCTCGTAAGACCGTCGTCGTCCGGCGTGAAATACGTCGGACATTTCGCAGTTTCCGGGAGGGCGCAAGCGTCAAGCGTAAAGTGAAACTCCTCGTCGAGTTTCTCGAAAAAATCGGGTGGCGTTTCCCAATCGTCGCGCCCTGTTGATAAAAGGGCTTTATTCATTCCGTCTCCTCCTCTACGATCACGCACTCGTGACCGAAAACTCCGACTTGCGCTCCGCCGACCTTGATAAAGTAGAGCGGCCGGAGGTTTTTATACTCTGTTTTTTCGACTTCATGGACGGAGCCGATCTCCGGCTTGACGTCCGGCGAGACCGGGAGCTCTGCTATGATCTTGATTTTCATTCCGCGGCCCTCACTTTCCGGCCTCGAGGTCATAGGAGCGCGTCTCGCTCCGGGAGACCTTGATCTTTTCCTTGCTCGTAAAGGTCAGCTTTGCCTTGCATTGTCCGCGTATATTCACGGCCGCCGCCGTGATCTCGCCGATCGCGATCAAGCTCGCGATCTCCTCGAGGAGTTGGATCGAGCCGGGACTATTGATCGGCTTAAATCCGAGCTTTTCGGCCTCCTCGCCGAAAACGCGGTTGATCTTCTCCTTTGTGTCCTCGATCTGCTCGGTGATCCGCCGAGCCTTTCGTGCCTCATAGCAAGAGCACACCTCGGAGGCGGTCTCGTCGGCCTCCTCTTGCGACGGGTGAGGGCCGACCTCGATATATTGACCGCAGAAACGGCAAGCGCCGTGCAAGACCGCGAAGGCCACGCCGACGATCGGCTTTCTCTTTTCTACGGCCTCCGGGCAAGTGCAAAGGCGAGTCGCCGCCGCGTTGGCCGTGCGCTGTGTCGGATAACCGCCTCCCTTTGCTCCCTCGAGCGTGACGCCCCACTCCCGGCCGCAATACTTACACTTTCCGAACGTGAAAGAGCCGATTTCCTCCTCGTCCTCCTCCGGCGACTCCCCGACATTCTCGCCGGGAACATCGTCGCCCTCGACGGGCTCCGCCGCTCCCGCGGCCGTGATGGCCTCCTCGGGCTTGTCTACGGGGCCGCCCGCGGCCGTGAGGGCCTCGACAAGCTCCGCCTCCTCGGTCGAGAGTTGCGCTTGCTCTTTTTGGAGTTCCTTGTTTTCCTCCTCGAGCGCGGCGCGATCGTTCGCGTCGTACTTGTCCCGATCGTCAAACATGAGGCGAGAGACTTCCCCGAGGCGCTCGTCAATACGGCCGAGGCGCTCCCGGACTTCCGAGAGGCGGGCGCGATCCTCGTCGATCTTTGCGATCATGCGCTCGTGATCCTCCGCGCTCATGTCTCCCGAATAGGTGAGATAATCGGAGACGTTCTCGGGATCGTCGGCCTCGGAGACGATCGGAAAACCCTCGCACTCCTCCGCGAGCGCGACCTCTTTCCTTATCTTCTTGAGCTCGATCTCCCAAACCGTGACCGACTCGTTATAGATCGGCGCCGCGGAGACGACGCGAGCAAAGCGCCGAGCGGCCTCCTCCGGCATGGAAACGGGCGAGCTCCATTTATATGTGACTTGATCCTCTGCGACGGAGGAGTCCGCCGCGAGGATAAAGCGATCCGACTCTCCGCCGCTCGGATCGCGGAGCCTATGCCACGGCTCCCGAACGAGGACGACGTCGCCGCTCTGCACGGGCGGCGAGAAAAAGAAGGCGACTCCGCTCTCTGCGCCGAGGCGCTTTCTGTTTTCGTCGACGATGTACCACAATCCCGGTTCCTCAAAAGATGCCTCAAAGCTCGCGTTTTTGATATAGCGCGGCATCGGCTTGATAGGCTTTGTGATTGTGAGGCCGCCGACCGTCTCGAGGTCTCGGGCGTCCTGTGCTGTCAAAATAAGGCTTTTCATGGTATGGCGTTCTCCTTTCGGTTTCTATTTTCTTTCGTTTCCGATCGTGACGATCACGGTCGGCGTCGGTGTGTCCGGCCGATCATCGAGATCAACCGCAATCCGCTTGACGACGTTCCCGCCGACTTTCTTCACGACGTCGGAGGAGAGGAGCTCCGCCGCCATTCCGCCGCCGACGCCCTCCGAGACCTCCGCGCCCATATGATGAACGATAAAGACTCCCGTTTTCGGCTCGAACGTGGAGAGGAGCGCGGCGAGTGTGATCCCCTCGCTTGCCCCCTTTATATGGTGATATAGCTCGCAATCCCGGCCGCATTTATCGCAAAGCGCCGCCTCTTGCTCTGCCATGCACTCGCTCTCTTTCTCTGTGTCGACGATGCGCGCCGTCTCGTGCGTCTCTCCGTCATAGTCAAACTCGATCCTCCGGGCCTCAAACCGCGGGAGGAGCTCAACATTTTGCGCCCGTCCCTCGAGAATGTCCCACGCGAGCGCGTGAGCATACGGGGAGAGGAGTATCCGGCTCGGATTTCCGGCGTTCTTTGCCGAGTCATATACGCCGACCGGGACTCCGCAGAAACGCGCCCCGAAATCGTCCGAGACGACCGTCCCCGGGATTTCGATAGAGATCGAGCAATCCGCGAGCTCCGGCAAATAGCGCTGATCGCGCTCGTGGTAGACGTACCCGCTCGACATGATCGGATATTTCCCGGCCTTGACCGCGATCCGCTCATACCACGCGGCGCACTCAAAGCCGTGATTTTCCATTTCGGTATCTTCCGGGATCGTGTAGTAACCAATGAGCATTTTTTCTTTCATGGCATGACAATCTCCTCTCTGTTTTAGGCGGTCGCGGCCCGCTCGCCGCGCCTTTTGATATTTCTCTCAAAGATCGCTTGCGCTACCTCTGCACTATACACTCGGCGACCGTACTCGTCTACGGCCCCGGTGTAACCGTTCTTGAGTTCCCGGTAAATCGTCGCCCTGTGCGATCCGACTCTCTCGGCGATCACGCCCACGGGCGCGCCGCCGTTGTGGAGTCTCTCGATCTCCGCCCGCTCGGTCGGCCCGAGGTAATAGCCGACTTTTTGGATCATGTTCCGGCCTCCTTTCCCTTGAAATAGATAAAAAAAGAGAAGTGCTCGAGCTCTTTTGAGCTTTCGCACTTCAATGGTAAATCAACAAAAATTTTTTAGAGCGAAAATTTATCTTTACATTTTCCGAAATTGTGCTATAATATATCGCGTGTCACAGAAAAAGAATATCGAGGCTTGCCGCTTAGTTTCTTTTGGGCCTGTAGCTCAGCTGGGAGAGCGTTCGGTTCGCATCCGAGAGGTCGAGAGTTCGAATCTCTTCAGGTCCACCAGTTCAGCATACATATAACATATTTATATGTATATGCTCGGCAATCTTTAGGGGTATAGCTCAGTTGGTAGAGCATCGGTCTCCAAAACCGAGTGCCGAGGGTTCAAGTCCTTCTGCCCCTGCCATTTCGAGTGGTCATAACGGATTTGCGTTATGGCCACTCGATTTTTTGTTTTTATATTGCTTTTTCACTTCATCTCACTGGCGTCATCCGCTTTCTGTAATTTTCATCATGACTTGCCAATCGTCATTGACATCAATCCATGTCAAAAATCGTTTTCCTTTCGTTCTGACAATGTCAAATACAGCAAGCCGCCCTTGAGAGCTGCTTGATTGCAGCCCCGAAAAAAGCGAGAAAATAACGGCAGCTGATCCGGGTAAACCGCAGCATCCAGGACAAGGATGCCTTTGCCATGACCAAAGAGGATATGGGTTTCCGGAGATTTCTGCTGCGAGGTGCCGTGAAGGTTGAGGCAGAGTGGGCGCTCCCGTGTCCGGCTTATGATGTTCTCAAGCTCCATCACAAGGTTCAAAAACACCGCTTGGGAACGGGGCTTGTGGCTCCGATTCCGAAGGGATTTCCGGCCGTACTATAGAGGATACTTACAACCGAACAGAGGAAAAAGTCAGCCAAAAACGGCGGAAAACCGCCCTGATTCCCTCTCTTTTGACGTTTTTTCGGACTTCATCTCTCTTTTTTCGACTTTTATTCAACAAGCCCGCTTCCGGCTCAATCCAGAAGCGGGCTTGTCTACAGACTGGCGTTGTCTCAAAACGGCTAAGCAAGCCGAATTGAGGCCTCCTCTTTTGCTGTTGCAGAATGCATTGATTGCCGCATCAATCATGATTATATTGCACAGCTTTGCGGGATGCGCTATAATATACACAAAATGTCAGGCTTTTTAGCGCCGCGCCATTACGGTTTCCTGCTTTTCGCTTAAACATGGCACGACAAGGAAGGAGAGCGATTATTATTGAACCACCTGTTCTCTGAGGCAGCCGCCACGGAAGCAAACCCCAATTGGGAAATGCTTATCAGCAGGCGAAGCGAGCTATATTCGCGCGCCGACGATATCCGTTCCCCGTTTGACAGGGACTATACCCGTATTCTTCACTCCATGGCGTACCGCCGCCTAAAGCACAAGACGCAGGTCTTTTTCAATATAAATAACGACCATATCTGCACGAGAATGGAGCACGTCGGGCACGTCGAATCCGTCAGCTCCACGATTGCAAAATCACTCGGATTGAACGAGGAACTAACGAAAGCCATCGCAATCGGACATGATTTAGGCCATGCGCCCTTCGGCCATCAAGGCGAGACCGTACTGAAGAAGCTCTCGAGGGAATATCTGAAAAATGACTTCTGGCACGAGAGGAACGGGCTCAGATTCGTTGATTCCATTGAGCTTTTGGAGGATAACTATAAATACAATCAAAACATGAATCTAACCTATGCAGTCAGAGACGGCATCATATCGCACTGCGGAGAAATGGACCAGAACGGCATCTTCCCTCGCGACATCTCGGTTCCGATAGAGGATTTTGACGAGGTCGGAAAATTTCAAGCCGTCACGTGGGAGGGCTGTGTTGTTAAGATAGCCGACAAGATTGCATACGTCGGGCGCGATATCGAGGACGCGGCCAGTCTTGGACTACTCAGTCAGAGCGATCAGAACAAGCTTCTGAAAATGGCACGGGCATTCGATCAGTACGTTATGAACACGACGGTTATAATGCATAATATGATTATAGACATCTGCCAGAACAGCGCTCCTGATAAGGGCATTGCAATGAGTGAGCAGTTTTTTCAGCAGCTTACCGAAATCAAGCGCTTCAATTATGAATGCATATATCATAATAAACGCCTTGACCCATTCATCCATTATTCCGAACTCGTACTCACGCAGATATTCAATATGCTGCTCTCCTTTTACGACGGCCGACACACATGGAACAACATAAACGACAGCAGGCAGTTCACGCCCAAGCTCTCGGGCTCCTTTGAAAAATGGCTGGCAAGATACTGTTCAACGGAAATCGTGCCGGAGGGTCCATTGAAAGAGATCGCCCTGCAGTGCGAGAATGAGAAAATCTATCGGGCGCTGGACTCCAGTGAAATTTATATTCAGGCGGTTATAGATTATATTTCCGGCATGACCGACCGATACGCCATTGAGCTTTTCAACGAGCTTTTGGAGTATTGAGGCTTTTATACGACCGGTCGGGTCTTGCCTCTCCCTCGCCGCCGCAGCATGTATAAACACGAAAAACAGCAGGGCGCTGAACGTGCCCTGCTGTAATTTATTCAGTGACCACGCTGCCAAGCAGCGAAGCGACGCCGTATATTACGGCGAACAAAAGCCCTGCCGGGACGGCCAAAAGCGCAATCACGGCGCATCCGAGTGAAAGTATCGCGCCGCGGAAAACGCGCTTCATTGCCGTTCCTCCCCGCCGCTTACGATGCCGTAATACGCTCTCGCCGTCCCGCGGTATACGAAGACATAGAACAGCGCAAAAGCAAGGAAGCAGGCGACGTTCGTAGCGATGAGCAGGCGCGTGTTGAATACGCCGAAAATGCGTATCATATTACGCACGAACGGGAACGCGAAAACGAGATGTACGCCCGCCAGCAGCAGCGGCGCGAAAAACACAGTGAGCACCTGCGAATTGACCGCGCTTTTTATCTCGCGCTTAGTCATGCCCACCTTCTGCATGATGCTGAAGCGGCTTTTATCCTCGTAGCCCTCCGAAAGCTGCTTATAGTAGATGATAAGAGCTGCCGCCGCGATGAACACTATGGAGAGAACTATTCCGAGGAAGAAAAGGCTTCCGTTGAGGCTGAAAAAGTCGCTGCGGGAATCGGCGTAGGCGGAATAGCCGCAATAGAGAAAAGCCTGCGGCTCGTCGCAGAAGCCGTTTGCGTCAGTAATGGCCTCATAAGTGCGGGCGGCTATTTCAAGCTGCTCCTCCGCGTCCGCGCCGGGCAGGTCAAAGCCGCAGCAGCGCGCCGGGGCGGAGCTTATGGCGTCTTCGCCGAGCGAAGTGAGATAAGCCGATAACTGGCCGGTATAGGCCTCCCAATCCGGCACGAAGACGAGGTAAGTCGTGAGTATGGTGTCGTACATTGAGAGCTTGAAGGGCAACTCGGTCAAGATGCCCTGCACGCGGAGCATCGGCGTGTTTTTTACGCCTATCGTGCCGTAGGGGTATGCCTCCCCGCTCGACCATACGAGCGCTTCGCCCGGCTCAAGAACGATATTCTTCCCCGCAAGACGGTTATAGTCCGAAAGCGGAACCGCAATTATCGTGCGCAGCTTTTCAATCTCCATCGGGGATGAGGTTATATCCACGCGGCGCGCCATCTTATCGGCGGAAATCGCACTATCCTCAAAAACGCCCGTTAAGGAGTATTCCATATACGACACGAGCCCTTCCGCGCAGCCCGACGCAGCCTTTTCTATCGCAGCCGCGGCCGCTTCGCCGTCAGCCGCGGCGCAGGCATGAGGTGAAGCGTATTCCACATTGAAGATAAGGTCATAGGGGCAGGCTGAGCGCACGGAATCCTCGCCGCCGAAATAGAGGCAGCTCGTCGAGGATATCATAACGAGAACCATAGTCGCGAGTATGCATATCGAGGCAAGGCCAGCGCCGTTGCGCTTCATGCGGAAGGCCATAGAGGACACGGAAACGAAGTGGCGCGGTTTGTAATAATAGCCCTTTTTCTTTTGCAGGAGCCTGCACATGGCGACGGAGCCTGCGATGAAAAGCAGATATGACGCCACTATCACCATGAGGACCGCCAGGAAGAAAAGACTTATCGCGGAAAGCGGCTCCTTTATGGTCACGGCGAGGTAATACGCCGCGCCGAGAAGGATCGCCCCGATTACAGCAAGTACCCAGTTCGCTTTCGGCGGCTTTTCGCCGGCTGCCTCGCTTTTGAGAAGATCGAGAGGCTTTGAAAGGCGCACTCGCGCAAGCGACGCGACGAGCAGCAGGGCAAATATCGCGCCGAAGAAAATGAACGCTGCGATTATGCTGCTCGTTTCTATGGTCAGCGTATAGCCCGCCGTCTCCCCCGTCGCGCGAAGCAAAAAGAGCTCGGCGAGCTTCTCGAAGAGCAGCCCCGCCGCGATCCCGGCGACGAGCGCGAAGCACGCGGAAAGCAGCACCTCCCAAACGAGTATGCGGCTGATGTTTGATTTGTTCATGCCGAGAATGTTATATAAGCCGAATTCTTTGTTTCGTCTCCGAATGAGGAAGCTATTGGTGTAAAACAGGAACAGCAGCGCGAAGAGCGCCATGACTATCGTTCCGAGGTTGAGTATCATAGCAACGTTGCCTCCGCCTCGCATGGTGTTCATTATCGGTGAATGGGCAAGACTTGAAATGATATAAAACATCATCACGACGCCCGCGCAGGTAAGCAGATACGGCAGGTAAAGCTTCCTGTTTTTCCGCATGCCGTCTATGGCGAGGCGGAAATAAAAGCCTCTTTTCATCGCGCGTCACCGCCAGTCGCAAGCACAGTGAGAGTGTCGGATATTTTCTGATAAAGCTGCTCGTTCGTGTCGCTTCCCCGGTAAAGCTGGTGGTATACCTCGCCGTCGCGGATGAAGAGGACGCGCGTGGCGTGGCTCGCCGCCTTTACAGAGTGGGTAACCATAACTATCGTCTGGCCGCGGCGGTTCACCTCGGCGAAAAGCGAAAGCAGCTCGTCAGTCGCGCGGGAATCGAGCGCGCCGGTGGGCTCGTCCGCGAGCAGGAGCTTCGGCTCGGTTATGAGCGCTCTTGCCGCCGCGGCGCGCTGCTTTTGCCCGCCGGAAACCTCGTAGGGGTACTTTTTAAGAAGCTGCGCTATGCCGAGTTCCTCCGCAAGCGGCTTGAGCCGCGCCGACATCTCGGCGTAATTTTTACCCGCGAGCACGAGCGGCAGGTAAATGTTGTCTTCTAATGTAAACGTATCGAGCAGGTTGAAATCCTGAAAAACGAAGCCGAGCTGGTCGCGGCGGAAGGCGGCGACATTCTTTTCCGGCAGCGTCGCTGTGTCAACGCCGTCGAGTATGACCTTGCCGCTCGTGGGCTTATCGAGAGCCGCGAGCAGGTTAAGCAGCGTCGTCTTGCCGCTGCCCGATTCGCCCATTACGGCGACGTATTCTCCGCGCTCGACGGAAAAATTCACGCGCCGCAGCGCCTCCACCTTCTGCGTACCGAAGCGCGATGTGTAAACCTTTTTTAAATCATGTACTTCTAAGATGCTCATGTTGTTTCCTCCTTTTGGCATACACATCATAGCAAACGGGAAAATGTTACGCCATCGAATCGGCTTACATTTTCCCGTCCTTTTCTTACGGTTTTGTAAGGTTTATTCCATGCTGATTTTTCTGCGGCTCAGGCCGACGCGAACGGTCGTACCCTTGCCGGGTTCGGACTCGGCGTTTATAGTGTGTCCTAGATTATTGCAGACGCGGCGGCAGAGGTAGAGCCCCAGCCCGCTCGCGCGCTTGTCCGCGCGCCCGTTCCAGCCCGTATAGCCCGGCTCGAAAACGCGGGGAAGGTCCTCCGGCGCTATGCCTATGCCCGTGTCGGAAACGCAGAGGGCATCGCCTTCAAGACAGATAGATATTTTGCCCTCCGGGGTGTATTTGAGCGCGTTTGAAACGAGCTGCTCCAGCACGAAGGAGAGCCATTTTTCGTCCGTGAGGACGGTATACTGTACTGGCGTATAGTCGAGCGTCAGGCGACGGTCGATGAATTCGCCGGAAAACTTTTTCACAGCGCCGCGGATTATGCCGTCCAGCTCACATTCGCGCAGGACGTAATCCGTCGCCCCGGCGTCGAGCCTGAGATACGCCATCACCATATCGACGTATTGCTCCACGCGCCCGAGCTCCGCCGTCAGGCGGCGTGAGGTCGGCGAGTCCTCGTTTTGCAGCGTGAGGCGCATGGCGGCGATAGGCGTCTTTATCTGATGCGCCCAAAGCGTGTAGTATTCCACCATGTCGCTGTATTTTTTCGCGCTGAGCACCTCCTGCTCGCGGCGCGCCTCCTGAACCAGCGCGATTATGCGGCGGTAGTCAGCGTCCTCCGCCGTTTTCATTTCCGGCAGCATGGTCTCGGTAAAGGCCTCGGTGAGCTTTATAAGCGTATTATGCTTCGCTCGCGCACGGCTAAAATTTCGCGCGAGGTAAAAAACGCCAAACACGGCGCAGATCGCCGCCGGGTAGCCCACCGCCGCAAGCGGCAGGCCGTATAGATAAAACACCGTCGCGAAAACGGCGCAGCACAGCGCGAAAAGCGCAAGCCCCGGGACGCGCCCACGCAGCCACAAAGCGAAAAAGTTCTTCATTCCACAAGGTACCCCACGCCGTGCTTCGTTATTATAAAGTCGCGCAGACCCGCCGCGTCAAGCTTTTTCCGCAGGCGGTTCACGTTCACCGTGAGCGTATTGTCGTCCACGAATTCGTCCGACTCCCAAAGCAGCTCCATGAGCCTTTCGCGGCTCACCGTCCTGCCCTTGGACTGCATGAGCGCGAGCAGTATGCGGTATTCGTTCTTCGTGAGTTCGATTTTTTCACCCGCGTAAGTCAGCGAGCCGTCGCCCGTATTGAGCAAAGCGCCCCTGTGCTCCAAAACCGGCATCGACGCGCCGAAATCGTAAGTCCGGCGCAGCAGCGCGTGAATTTTCGCCATAAGCACACTCTGGTCGAAGGGCTTGGCGATAAAATCGTCCGCGCCCATGTTCATCGCCATAACGATGTTCATATTGTCGGCGGCGGAGGAAATGAAAATCACCGGAACCTTTGAGACGCTTCGTATCTCGCGGCACCAATGGTAGCCGTCGTAGAAGGGCAGCGAAATATCGAGCAGCACGAGCTGCGGCGCGCAGGCGGAAAACTCCGCCATAACGTTCCGAAAATCCTTCACACAGAAGGTCTCCATATCCCAAAGCGCGGTTTGCGCCGCGATAGCCTCCGCTATCCCGCGGTCATCTTCAACAAGGAAAATACGGTACAATCCAAAGCCCTCCTTCCGGCGCTGTGAGTATACCACAGACAGGCACGAAAAACAAGGATTGCATGGGGACGGGGCGCCCGCCGAGCTCTAAAGCGCCGGCGAGCCCGTCAGAATTGATGTTGTGCAGCGCAGCAAGGCGGTCGGCTTCTTCTATCGGCGTCGCCATAGAAAGGCGCGTATCTTCATTTTCCGGGTTAAAGCGTTCAGACAAAGGTATCACGTTGCCGTCGTCGTTATAGGTGACGGAGTCAGCGGATTTGACATCCCTGTTGTCGAGAGAGATGAAGGTGTCTGTCTTTCTACCGCCTTCTCCGCCTCGTCCACCATGCGCTGCGCGGTTTCCATGTCTCCGCGTTCGACGGCTGCGAGGTAATCCGCGTCCTGCTGCGGCGTTACGCGGGAAAACCGCATCTTTGGGTTTTCTGCTATAAAGTCATAAAGCGCGTCTTTGACTTTCTCAAGGTCTGTGAAGTCGTAATTGTACTTGTTTTCAAAAAGCACTTCGCCTTCAAGAAAAGCGTTATATACACGCTCAGCATATTTATTTATGCCGATTAGAGCCGTTGCCCTTGTTGCTTCATAGCTCCGGCTATCATACTTTTTGATTATGTTGATTACTTTGTTTCGCTCTGCGGCTTTAAAGGTAGACCATGCGCGGCCTGCTTTTGCATTTCGCGTTGTCTGTCCTTCTCCCTCTGTTCGTCCGCCCATGTCTGTATGTCGAGCGCCATTTGATACAGTTCTTCGTCCGTTTTCCCCCTCGTTACCGGGTCTCGTTCCCTGCAACTCGGCATTGCCAGTATGTCGAATAGGTGTTCGTTTTCCGGTCTTAGTCCTGTCATTGCCATTATTCTCTTTCCCCCTGTTATATTTCTCCCCGCCGTCATCGGTATCGGCGCGGGTAACTGCTTCGTCCATGCGGTTTAATTCTTCGCGGACGGTCTCGCCGTAAAGCGGCGCTCTCTGCGTCTCCGCTTTTCTCCCGGCGAGGATATCTATATCTGTCCACCCCCGTACGGGGTGGGACCACAGAGTTTATGCAGCAGATTATAGCAAGCCTATTTCAATCCACCCACCCCGTGCGGGGTGGGACAGCCGCCGCGAAGAAAGCCGAGGATCTCGCCCTTATTATTTCAATCCACCCACCCCGTACGGGGTGGGACGATACGCAATGGAGCATTGTCCAGACCTACGAGATTTCAATCCACCCACCCCGTGCGGGGTGGGACGCAAATACGACGAACATAGGACCCGGGCAAATTGGATTTCAATCCACGCGCCCCGCGGGGGGCGCGACTATTATTCCTCCTTAGGTGCGGCCGGTGAATTTCTTATTTCAATCCACGCGCCCCGCGGGGGGGCGCGACTTGAGCGTTTTAATCGCCTCCGGCGTAAGCTCATGATTTCAATCCACGCGCCCCGCGGGGGGCGCGACCGTTTGCGAACATTACACTTCGCTTGGGATAATCCCATTTCAATCCACGCGCCCCGCGGGGGGCGCGACATTGAAACCAACACTGACAGCAGAGTTTGTAGTAATTTCAATCCACGCGCCCCGCGGGGGGCGCGACTGTCGTTCATCTTAATCGCAGCCTTCATATACTGCATTTCAATCCACGGGCCCCGCGGGGGGCGCGACATGATGTTCTGTTATCATTTGATGAC
>JAEEGK010002393.1_pt1 | contig 46996 bp, 43 predicted proteins | sample 8958771 | NCBI WGS metagenome assembly JAEEGK01 (sample SAMN16246547, study PRJNA631951) | gut metagenome | biome: gut microbiome; feature: rumen; material: SC-attached | host: Bos | place: Iran: Karaj | collected 2018-10 | reverse complement strand
TCAATAATCAGAACCATCACCAAGCAGACGCTTAAAGCGCGGAAGGTCGAAAGGCGTTGAGATAATGAGAATGTCTCTGATACCAGCTAGCATCAAAGCGGAGATTGGATAATAAACCATCGGCTTATCATAGATGGGCAAAAGTTGTTTACTGACACCCTTAGTAATGGGGTAAAGACGTGTGCCGGAGCCGCCGGCGAGGACGATGCCTTTCATAAGCAAAATGATTTACGTTTCTACAAAAATACAAATTCTTTTCCGCATCGGTGATTATTTCAGGTACTTTATGTAATTTTGCAATCTATGCGTCGGATCAAAACCATATTGACTGCTTTTGCTGTCCTGCTGTTGGTTGGCTGCAACGGATTGGAACGTCCCTATGAGGGGACTTACGACCAGGTACTCATTTACTGCGCCCTGGGATACAATAACCTCAACTATGACCTGCTGAACAATTTCGACCAGATCCAGGAGGGAATACTTCCCGGGTTGTGGCAGGACAAGGCCATCCTCGCATTTTGCCATACGGCGAAGGGGGGCGACTACAGCACGCCCAACCCGCCGCGGTTAATCCGCATCTATCGCGGCGATGACGGCAAGGCCCGCGCCGACACCCTCAAGACATACGAGAACATGACGGTTGGCGCTTCTAAAGAATCAATCCGTACGGCCCTGACCGACGTCATGCAGATGTTCCCTTCGGAGCATTATGGCATCATTGCTTCTTCGCACGGAACTGGCTGGATCCCAGGAGGATACACTTCCGACAGCGAGTCCTCTAGCGTCCGCGAACGTGTCCCTGAACCAGACCCTTCGTGGCCATTGACCAAGGCGTTCTGCAACCAATACTCTCGTGTTGGATCGAGTACCCAGGTGCAGTGGATGGAGTTTTCGGAGTTTGTGGATGCCCTGCCGATGAAGTTGGACTACCTGATCCTAGACGCCTGCCTGATGGGGACGGTCGAGATAGCGTACGACCTCAAGGATATCTGCAAATACCTGGTCTTCTCTCCGACTGAGGTGATGGAGTATGGCATGATCTACAAGACGCTTTCTTGGGATATGTTCAGCGGCAAGGAAGCTGACCTGCGTACCTATTGCGAGGAGTTTTATGACTATTACTTCAATCTTTCCAGCAGCCCTTACGGGACCATCACCCTGGTGGATTGCTCGAAGGTCGAGGCCCTCGCGGAGGCTTTCGCTCCCATCGTGGACGCACACCGCGACGTGATCGGCATCCGCCAACTCACGACCGTCCAGCGTTACTATTACCCTTCGAGCAAGCTCCGTTTCTTCTACGACCTGCGGGACTTTGCCGAGAAGATGGACGCTTCGCCTGCCGAGATGGCCCGGCTGGACGCTGCCCTCACGGACTGCGTCCTTTACCACGCTGAGACTCCGACTTTCTTCAACCTTTCCCTCGAGCGCTGCTGCGGCCTGTCTGTCTACATTCCCGATCCACTTCGCAAGCGCCTGAACGCTTTCTATCAGGACCTTTCGTGGAATAAGAAGGTCCGGCTGGTGGAGTAGGATAGGGTTTTTGGTTTTTTTTAGTCATTTCGGGCTCCCCTTTTTTAGTCATTCCGGACCTGATCCGGAATCTCCTTGCAAATCCCATTAATTCTGAGTATATTTGTCTATTCATACCGTCCTGGATTGGACGGTATGAAACAAGGATTGCAGCATCGGCTCTTGGATAGGAGCGCGGCTGTCGTGCGGGGCGGTCCCGCCAATCCGAAATTCTGCTCGGCGCTCCACCTCCGGAGGGCCGGGGAGTAGGAGAAATGTCCTCCGTCATGAACACCTCAATTATCGAACCATCCCCCCCAGGACTCCACTGGTATGCCCTCAAGGTCTTCTACAACCGCGTGGTGTATCTCAAGTCCCTGCTCGAGCCGGAAGGCGTCGAGACCTACGTGCCGTACCACACCATCGAGCAGTACGAGAGCGGGCACCTGGCCTATGCCGAGGTGCAGCTAATCCCGTCGCTCATGTTCGTGCGGTGCTCTGAGGCGTGGCTTGTGGCGTTCAAGCGCGACCACAACGACGTGTTCATGTACTACACGGATCCTGAGACCCGCAAGCCGGGCGTGATCCGCGACGGGGAGATGCGCTCCTTCATCCTCGTGACCTCGGCCGATGCCGGTCGTAACGTGCGGTACTTCGGCGCTGATGCGCCCGAGTACCACACCGGCGACCGCGTGCGCGTCATCGATGGCATCTACAAGGGTGCCGAAGGCTACATTAAGCGAATCAAGAAAGACCGCAAACTCATCGTCACCGTGACCGGCGTCGCCGTCGTCGCGGTGAGCTACATCCATCCTGATTTTCTGGAGAAGATAGATTAAACGTCATTATGTTTTTTTAGTCATTCCAGGCTTGACCTGGAATCTCACATCCTCTTAGTCATTCCGGACCTGATCCGGAATCTATCCAATTGTCATTCCGGACAAGATCCGGAATCTCAGAACGATATGTCAACTTTAATCCGAAGATTGTCCCTTCTTGTCGTGTTGAGCCTGTGTTTTACTGGCTTGGCGCGCGCGCAGTTTGCCGACTGCAGCACTGGCCTGCTGCAGATGCCTACTGCCGATATGCAGCAGGACGGGACGTTCATGATCACGAACAACTTCCTTAACAAGCACTCTCTCCCGATCAGTGGCTGGGGCTACAATACGTTCCAATATGGCTTTGCTATATCATTGTGGGGCCGTGTAGAGATGGGGTATGTATGTACAATTTTCAATGACCACTGGAAAGGAAGTCAGTCCAGGAAAGGTGTTTGGATGATAAACCAAGACCGCCACTTTACAGGACGAGTTCTGCTTCTTCGCGAGGGCGATGGTTTTGACTGGATGCCCGCATTGGTATTTGGGATGAGTGATCCCACAACGGCTTCCGGGGATTGGGAGTATTTGTCTCCGGATGATGTGGATGGGACAGGGAACGGCTACTTTAACCGTAAGTTCTTTGCCTTGACCAAGCATTTTCAGACCCCATGGGGCGAGGTCGGTGCACATGCAGGATACCAGTTCAATCGTCGTACGGATTACCCGATTGATGGGCCTTGTGCAGGTGCAAACTGGCGGCCGGTTTGGCTGCAGGATAAGGGCGTTTTGGATGACGTAAATGTGATGCTGGAGTATGACTCCCGGACGGTGAATATGGGATTCATCGCCTCGATCTGGGAGAACCGCTTCGAGGGGATGTTCGAGCTGCAAAATTTCCAGTGGGTCAACTTTGGTTTACGTTATAAATTGAAGTTGAAGAAAAACTAAGCTAGAAGTTCACGGTGTGACTCGTTTCCATAGCGGTCTCTACTAAAAAGGATCCAGATTATTAAAAAGGTTGCGATATGCTATACAAATTTGATATACTGTTTAAGAAAGAGCTGCGGGGTGGGGGCGTGAAGGTGGTCACCTACCGCCAGCTGCTGCAGGATGCCGATGCCTTTGGGCAGGGTGAGACCCTCTCCGGAGCCGTGGGCACCCTGTCGCTCACCGACAGCGAGCGCGAGAGCGGCTACTCCATCAGTTCGCTGTTTGTCAAGTACCGTACCCAGTTGGTGGGCTACTACTGGGCCGAGGTGTTCGGGAAAGAATTCCCCCTGCAGTTCAGCTTTAACCAGATGGACGATGCCGCCTCTATCCGTGCCGAGCTGGTAGATGAGAACGGATTCCACTACAGCAGCGATGTGCAGACCATCCGTGTGGATGGCGCCCAGACCCTTGACCTGACCGGTGCCGATACCTTTGTGGCCCTTGTGCCCAAGACAGGCCCCTGCACGGTGGCCGATGCCGAGTCGGAGCTCACCCTGCAGCCCGGAGAGCTGGTGCTGGTGCCCGCCGCCTGCAAGGAGGTGACCCTGCAAGGCCACTGCCTGGTCAAGCGCATTAAATGTGTGAGTGAGAAGTAACGCATAGATGCTCCAGGCACAAGTGTCTGCAAGCAGCCATTAGTGCCTGGAGCTAAGGGAAGCAGTACAGCCCGTGGCTCCGTAAACTCCGCCACCGGCTGTGGATTATCTAAGCGGTCGGAGACCGCAAAACAAAGCAAATTAACAGTTAACAAATTAACATTGCAATTTAGTGAGCACAGAGTCAAGTTTGCTTGAATTATGTCGAGCGTGAGCAATGTCAACCGAAGGTCAACATTAGAAAGAATAATATCGAAATATACAGAGTGTAATGGCAAAGAAAGTAATGTTAGTGTTTGGAACACGCCCAGAGGCTATTAAGATGTGCCCGCTGGTGGAGGAGTTTCAGAAGCACCCTACAGAGTTTGAGACTATAGTGTGTGTTACCGGTCAGCACCGTGAGATGCTGGACCAGGTGCTAACCATCTTCGATGTGAAGCCCGACTATGACCTGAACATCATGAAGCAGGGACAAGACCTGTACGATGTGACCGCCCGCGTGCTCACCGGCATGCGCGACGTGTTCAAGCAGTGCAAGCCTGATGTGGTATTGGTGCATGGCGACACCACCACCAGCACAGCCGCTGCTCTGGCAGCGTTCTATCAGCAGATACCCGTTGGACATGTGGAGGCCGGTCTGCGTACGCATAATATCTACAGTCCCTGGCCGGAAGAGATGAACCGCCAGATTACGGGACGCATTGCTGCCTATGACTTTGCTCCAACCCAGCTCAGCGAACAGAACCTGCTGGAAGAGAAGGCGCAGGGGCAGATATTTGTGACTGGAAACACCGTGATTGATGCGCTGCACATGGTTGTAGAGAAACTGAAGAGCAACAAAGCTCTTGCCGATGAACAAATCAAAGTGCTGGCTGATTCCGGTTACGACGTAACTCGTCTCAACGGCGAAAAAAAACTGGTGCTCATCACCGGCCACCGTCGTGAGAATTTCGGTGACGGCTTTATCTCGATGGTAACGGCGATGAAAGACCTTAGCGAGAAATATCCCGATGTGGATTTTGTCTATCCGATGCACCTCAACCCTAATGTACGCAAGCCCATTCACGAAGTGTTTGGTGAAGACCTGACAAAGTATGAGAATTTCTTCTTCATTGAGCCGCTTCAGTATCTGGAGTTTGTTTTTCTGATGGAGAAGAGCACCGTGGTGCTCACCGACTCTGGTGGCATTCAAGAAGAAGCTCCCGGTCTGGGCAAGCCCGTGCTCGTGATGCGCGACACCACCGAGCGCCCCGAAGCGCTGAAGAGCGGCACCGTCCATCTAGTCGGTACCAACCACGACCTCATTGTCAGCGAGGTCAGCACCTTGCTTGACGATGCTGAGGCGTATGAGTGCATGAGCAAAGCTGTTAACCCCTACGGTGATGGCAAGGCGTGCGACCGCATTGTGCGAGTACTAAAAGGCGAAACCGTGGAGCGGTATGGAGCATAATTGATGAGTGCGGCAAACTATAAGCACCAAGCAGGTAACAATCACGAATAGGACGACAGGATCATTATTGTGGTTACCGCTCTAACGCGCAAACGGAGTCGCGAAGGAGTAGTTTGAGGCTCCACACACCTTGCTACCCATATTTAAGGGGCGGGGTTCTCGCGGATCTCTCATAAGGAGTTCAAAAGCGCTAAGGTTCAATAATAGTGGGCAGCTTTCTTGAAAATACAATATAAAGATATAAAATGAAAGGAATCGTGCTTGCCGGTGGCTCCGGTACAAGACTTTACCCGATAACTAAGGGTGTAAGCAAGCAATTGCTTCCAATCTATGATAAACCGATGGTGTATTATCCTATCTCAGCACTGATGTTGGCGGGGATCAGGGATATTTTGATTATCTCCACACCGTATGATCTACCGGGTTTCAAACGCTTGTTGGGGGATGGCTCAGACTTTGGCGTACACTTCGAGTATGCAGAGCAACCATATCCCGACGGTCTTGCACAGGCGTTCATTATTGGTGAGAAATTCATTGGGGATGACTCTGCCTGCTTGGTGCTTGGGGATAATGTTTTCTATGGTAGCGGTTTTACCGGACTACTTCGCAAAGCAGTGAAGGAGGCCGAAGAGAACCAGAAGGCCACGGTCTTTGGCTATTGGGTAAGTGATCCTAAACGCTATGGTGTGGCGGAGTTTGATAAGCAGGGCAACTGCTTAAGTATAGAGGAAAAGCCTAAAGAGCCCAGGAGTAACTATGCTGTTGTTGGGCTGTATTTCTACCCTAACAAAGTAGTGGATGTGGCCAGGCATATCAAGCCCTCTGCACGTGGCGAATTGGAGATTACCAATGTCAATCAAATATTCCTGAAGGATGGTGAACTGAAGGTTCAAGTCTTTGGCCGTGGTTTTGCGTGGCTTGATACCGGCACTCATGATAGCCTTGCAGAGGCCTCTACTTTTGTTGAGGTCATCGAGAAACGCCAGGGATTGAAGGTCGCTTGCTTAGAGGGAATTGCTTACCGCAATGGCTGGATAAGTGAAGAACGAATGAGAGAGATCGCGCAGCCTATGCTGAAGAACCAATATGGCCAGTATCTGCTGAAGGTGATTGACGAGATGAAGGAGGAGAAAAATTCTAACACATTCAAGTATTAGCATTCGATGAAAAAGAAATTAGCTATCATAGGTGCAAGCTACCTTCAGCAGCCACTAGTGGAGAAAGCGAAGGAGATGGGGCTTTATACCATCTGTTTTGCTTGGGAGGAGGGGGCTGTGTGCAAGGACTTGTGCGATAAGTTTTACCCTATCTCCATCGTGGATAAGGATGCCATCTTGAAGGTGTGCCGTGAGGAGAAGATTGATGCTGTCATCACCATTGCTTCCGATGTGGCGGTGCTCACCGTTAATTATGTGGCGGAGCAGATGGGGCTTATAGGAAATCCCGACAAGTATTCGCACACGGCGACCAACAAATACTTGATGCGACAGTGTTTCATGGAAAACGGAGTACCGTCACCTAAGTTTTGCATGACGGATGGAAATATATCCAGAGCGGTAGATGCTTTTCGATTCCCTGTCATTGTCAAACCGACTGATCGCTCCGGTAGCAGAGGAGTCGAGAAGGTCTTAGATCGTTCTATGCTTGATCTGGCAGTAGAGCGAGCTAAAGAAGAATCATTTGAGGATAAAGCAATAATTGAAGAGTTTGTATCAGGACGTGAGATTAGCGTTGAGACTCTTTCATTTGAAGGGAAGCACTATGTGCTTCAGATTACAGATAAAGTAACGACAGAAGCCCCTTTTTTTGTGGAGTTGGAGCATCATCAACCGTCTTCTTTGTCAAAAGATATTAAGGAAGAAGTAAAGAAGATTGTAAATAAAGCATTGAACGCGCTTCAAATTAATTATGGGGCTTCTCACTCTGAATTGAAAATAACAGAGGATGGCGACATTCGTGTGATAGAGATTGGGGCCAGAATGGGAGGCGATTTCATAGGCTCTAATCTAGTTCAACTTTCTACCGGTTATGACTATTTGAAAGGTGTTATAGAGGTTGCTTTTGGCGATTATCATGCACCAGTTATCACGGAGAACAACTATTCTGGGGTTTATTTCCTCTCAGAAGAAACCAAACAGCTTTTGCCCATCATTCAAAACTGGAGTAGTTATCCCGAAATTGTAGATGCGTTTATTACCAGAAAAGAATTAAGAAGAGTTGAAAATAGTAATGACAGAAGCGGTTATCTGATATATAAATCAGATAGGATGTTTATACCCAAAGGAATAAAGCATTATAATATGGAAAGTATAAAAGGCAAGAAGTTGCTTGTTATGGCGGGCAATTATGTACATTCTAAAATAGTCGAAGCAGCAAAAGAACAAGGTGCTTATACTATTGTAACGGATTATCTGAGCCCTGAGGAGTCCCCAGCAAAACTTATCGCTGATGAGTATTGGAATCTAAGCACGGGAGATATCGAAACCGTTGTTGAAAGGTGCCGTAGAGAACATGTGAGCGGCGTCTTGAATTTCTGTATTGATACCATACAAGGTCAGTACATAGAAATTTGTGAAGAATTAGGTGTGCCTTGTTATGGAACTAAGGAACAACTTGACATAATGACAAATAAGCGGCGGTTTAAGAATTTCTGCAAGCAACATGGAGTTGATGTAGTGCCCGAGTATACTTTGAGCGACGTCGACAATGATATAGTAAAATATCCGGTTTTAGTTAAACCCACAGATAATAGGGGCTCTATAGGACAAACACTTTGCAATGATAAAAAGGAAGTGAAGAAGGCTATAGAACGGGCTAAATCTTCATCCAAAGATGGGGGCTTTCTTATAGAAAGATATATGAAGGGATTGCAAGACATGGGCTTGGCTTACATTGTAATAGACGGGATGCCGTATCTACTCAAAATAAGTGATCGTTTTACCGGTAGAGTCGAGGATGGTTATGATCGTCAACATATTGCATCGATTTTGCCATCTCGTTATGCTGCGGATTATGTAGAGAATGTTGAACCCAATGTGATTAAAATGATAAAAGCTCTTGAAATTAGGTTCGGAGTGGCTTTTTTACAAGGGTTTTATGAGGAGGGGCATGTCTATATGTATGACCCCGGACTAAGATTCCCCGGGAGCGATTTCGATATTGTATTGAAACAGGCTACGGGTTTTGACAGTATGTCATCATTCGTCCACTTTGCTTTAACTGGTGATGTGAAATCATGTTTTGGAAACCCAGTTGATGCTTATAAATTCAATGGTAAATGTTGCTTTATCCTGTCAGTTGCTGTTCGTGCTGGTAAAATAGCCTCAATTGAAGGTATGGAGGAAATATCGAAACATGACGGGGTGTTCTCGTCAGCTCTCTGGCATCATGAAGGTGATACTGTATATGCGTCGGGAGATGTTAAGCAAAGGGCTGCGGAATTTTGCTGTTTATTCCCAAACAGACATTCAATCAAAGACTTCGTGAATTATGTGTATAATACGCTGAAGATAGTAGATGAGAATGGGGAGGACATGATTATGTCTAAGTTAAATACAAACCTTATTTAATGTCTATGGCAAGAGATTTAAGTTATTTGAAAGATTGCCCTATTGCTGTTCTGGGTGCTGGAGCAGTAGGTATGACGCTGGCCGCTGACTGTAAGTTGGGCCAGCCAGAACGTGAAGTGCGGCTGTATTCGCGCAGCCCGAAATCTATTCAGTATATGGACAAGACGGGCATCCAGATGGATGGTATCCAGAGAAACCTTTATGCCTTTGAGCGTAGCGGCCGTGCTCATCTGGATATGTACACCAATGACATGGCAGAAGCTGTGAAAGGTGCCAAATTTATCTTGATGTCTATTCCTGCTCTGGCACACGAGGACTACCTTCGCAAGTTGGTTCCACTATTGGAGGACGGTATGGTGATTCACACCTTCCCAGACAACTATGCTAGTTTCCTACTCAGGAAGTTTATGCGTGAAGCCGGTTGCACCAAGGACGTGATAATCGGTGGCTGGGGTAGTGCGCCTTACGGAACACGCGTGGAGAAGGTGCAAGGCTTCTGGACGAACCACGTTGGTATTAAATACCGTGCTATTTCGTTGCGTGGTGCCTGTCTGCCTATGAGCGATATGGATGACTTCATCGAGAGCGGAAAATATCTGCCTTGTATGGACAGCGTTTATTCCGGCAATGGCCCTGACCGCGGTGATACGATGATTGACATCGGCTTCTCGAACATCAACCCCGTGATTCACGTGCCTGCCTCGCTGCTGGGTGTCAGCTCGATGGAAAATTGGTCGCTGGTGTATGGCAATGAGCCGGATAGCTATTCGATGTACAGTCACGGACTTTGCCCGAGCATCTGTCGTGTGCAGTATCAGTTCTATCAGGAGCAGGTGGCTATTGCCAAGGAGATCGGCATAGATTATCCGAAGTGGACGTATGAGATGTTCTTCAGTCGCCGTAGCATCCTGACGCAGGAGTATATGGGACTGGATGAGAACGGCAAAGACAATGTGGTGTTCCCGCTTGATAAACCCTGCGACGAGGGTAATACCGGTCCGAATGACATCAACCACCGTTATATCACCGAGGATATACCCGTGGGCTGTAAGATCTACCATGACCTGGGTGTGAAGTTTGGTGTGCCTACGCCTATCATCGATGCCATGATAGTGATAGGCGGTGCCTTCCATGAGAAGAGCTTCTATAAAGAGACCAAGTACAACCTGGATTATCTGGGAATTGGGCATATGGCTAAGGAGCAACTTCTTGATTATTTGTATACAGGAAAGTATACAGAACAGTAGTATTGGAAGTATCGTGAAATATACTCACCAATACTATCATAAAAATAATGGTGAATAATGAAGGAAGTAACAATACTAGGTGCGACTATGTTCTCGGCAGGGTCGAGTGAGCTACTATGTGCAGAAAATGTAGAGGTTTCATCTTTCGCTGTCGATAATCATTAGTTAGAGGAAGACAAGTATTATGGATTACCTGTTTTCCCCTTCGAAGAGATAGATAAAGTATTAAATATGTCTGAAACAGACATTCTTAGAGGACTAGGTTACAATGGAATGAATAAAGTGAGGCAAAAGAAACACGAAGAATGTATAAGACGTGTTTTTTTATGTCTATACATTTTTATCCTCTAAGGCAACTATATTGTCAAAAGTGGTGGGTGAAAGAAACCTTATACTACCCAATACTTATATCAATAGTTCGTTAGTTTTATAAGTTTTACGCCACAGCGCGACGCTGTAGAATAAGAGTTCTTTGAAATTAGTGTTTTTTTAATCGCAAGATCGCGTGTTCAGCGGACATTGCAATAAATCGTTCCACCATCGCAGCGTTGTGCAGGAGGGTTTTGGTCACTCCGACCGAAAGGTTGTGGCCTTCCTGACCAGCGCACGCCCTGGCAACGTTGACGGAAGAGAGTGAAGCGTTGAACGCGAAGGCCAGAGCTTCCAAATCGCGGGCCTGGCAGTGAGTGAGCCCGGAGAACTGTTTATCGTCGCGGAAGACGACTCCAGCTGGAACCTTTCCGGTAGATACTGAAGATGTCACGTGCGGAGAGCGACAAATCCGTAGAGAAGAACACTCTCCTGATTTGCGCCTTCTTTTCAGGGTCAAGGTAGTCAATGGTGACAACCCTGACTATACGGTCAAGGCTTACGGCTCAGACATCGGCAGTGTACAGTTTGTAGATGAGTTTGCTATCCACCGAGTACTCTTCCTTGAAGACGTTCATTTCAAGGTTCTTAAGGTCAGACTTTCCGACGAATTTCTAGGGACAGCCTCTCTTACGGGCCTTCGGGCCATGATAGAGATACTTCAGGTTCACGTCATCATGGAAGTGGCTTATAATGTTGAGGACCAAAGTCTTGCCCCCAGTATCAAAGCTCTCTTTGGAGAAGTAAGCATCTGCCACGATTAAATCATAGATGGACAGCAGTTGTTTGTATATACGAGACAACATGTTCAGATACCAGCTCGTAAGGGAATCAGGATCTTCCATCCCTTTGGTGCACTTGGGTTTGTGCCCGCGAACCCTGAAGGTGAAAGTCTGTTCCGCTTTTAGGAACACAGCATCTCTGGCGTCGGTATCAATAACTGATAGCCCCAAGATTTCTAGACGCTTTTCTTGGCTTTTGTTCAAGGTTGTTCGGCAGCTTTCGTGGGTGCCCTGGAATGGGTTATTGTTGTTGTAATGAATTGAAAATCATGTATTTTTAGATTTTAACGAAATATTGTTATGAGGAAGAATAAAATTACCATCCCCCATATACGATGGACTGTAGTTGTATATGAACTGCGCTATATACAGTCTTCCGCTTATGATTATAGGAGGGCTGCATGATGGGAAGCATTTTAGTATTTGGCGCAACAGGAACTATAGGTGCTTATACTTGCCTTTATCTTGTTGAACATGGTTATAGCGTGATAGCCGTAGGCTCTAGGAAAGATGACAATTCTTTTTTTAAGGAATACGGAATAAACTATTATTCTGTTGATATAACAAAGCAGAAGGACTTTGCGAAACTACCTATAACAAACATATATGCTGTTATTCATCTTGCAGGTATGTTGCCAGCGCGTATGGAAGGATACCATCCTCAGCGGTATATAGATGTCAACGTTACAGGAGCTTTGAACATATTCCAGTATTGTGAAAAAGTTAAGGTAGAGAAAGTAGTTTATTCGCAGTCGATTTCAGATGTCGCACGTTTATGTGGTACAAAAAAACCGATAAGTTCAGACGCACCCACTAGTTTCCCTCTGAATAACGACCATAGTATATACTCTATATCAAAGAATGCTGCAGTATCGCTATTGGAGCATTATGCTGCAAAATGCGGTTTTAAGTATTATATTTTGAGATTCCCTAATATCTATCTTTATCATCCTAATCCCTACTATTATGTAGATGGAAAAATGAGGTGGCAAGGATATAGATTAATGATTCATAAAGCGATGCATGGTGAGCCTATAAGTATTTGGGGAGATCCCAATAAGGTTAGGGATGTTGTATATGTGAAAGACTGTTGCCAGATCATAGAGAGATGTCTAGGCGTAAGTGATGCTGAAAGCGGAACCTATAATGTTGGAACTGGAGTTGGAACAACCCTCGAAGATCAGATAAAGGGGATAGTGGAAGTGTTTTCTCAAGATGAAGAAAGGTCATCCATTTTGTATGATGCATCCAAACCAGACTCGACAGAATACATCTTTGATATTAGTAAGGTAAAAAAGAATCTAGGATACGAACCGCAATATGATTATATATCTTATTTAGAAGATTTTAAGGAAGAAATGTTTAGCCAACGGTTCGAGAAACTCTGGGGACGAGATCTTATTGAAACCATTTGATAATATGATGAAAATATCTTTCAATCGCCCTTTCCTGACAGGTAAAGAGGCGCATTACATGTATCAGGCAGTTTATACTGGTAAGCTGTCTGGAAACGGTGTATTTACAAAGAAGTGCCAGCAGTTCTTTGAAGAAAAGTATGGCTTCAAGAAGGCCATTATGACCACCTCTGGGACGGATGCTCTGGAGATGGCTGCCATCCTCTGCGATGTGAAGCCTGGGGATGAAGTCATCGTACCTTCCTATACGTTCGTGTCGTCCGCTTTGGCTTTTGTGCGCCAGGGTGCAAGAATTATCTTTGCTGACAGTTGCAAAGACAACCCTAATATTGATGCTGACAAGATTGAAGCACTGATTACCCCCAAGACCAAGGTGATTGTGCCCGTCCACTATGCCGGTGTGGCCTGCGATATGGACAAGATTATGGACATCGCCAACCGTCATAATATCCTTGTGGTGGAGGATGCCGCACAGGCTATTGACTCTTACTACAAGGGTAAGCCGCTGGGAGGTATCGGTCACTTCGGGTGCTTCTCGTTCCATGAGACCAAGAACGTGACTGCAGGTGGTGAAGGTGGTCTGCTCTGTGTGAACGACGAGCGTTTCATCCGTCGTGCGGAGATTATCTGGGAGAAGGGTACCAACCGTGCGGAGTTCTTCCGTGGCATGGTGAACAAGTATGGCTGGGTGGACACTGGCTCCAGCTTCCTGCCGTCGGAGATTAACAGCGCCTTCCTTTGGGCACAGTTGGAGAGCCTTGACACCATCCAGGCTCGCCGCAAGGAGATTTGGAATATGTACCATGAGGGATTGAAAGACCTGGCAGCAAAGGGATGCTTCTCTATGCCGGATATGCCGGAGTATGCCACCAACAATGCGCACATGTTCTATCTGGTATGCCGTAATCTGGAAGTGCGTACAGGCTTGATATCCTATCTGAAAGAGCACGAAGTTTTGGCGGTATTCCATTATCTCAGTTTGCATCTGAGTGAGTACTATAAGGAACATCACGAGGGTGAGATACCTGACCTGCCCAACTGCGACAGGTTTGCCGACTGTTTAGTTCGACTGCCTATGTATTTCGAGTTGTCGGATGAAGATGTGAAACTGGTTATCGGGGTGATCAGAGAATTCTATAACGAAAAATAGATAGGAGTTATTATGGCTGAAGAAAACCTCAGGCAAAAAACAATCTCTGGCGTTCAGTGGAACAGCATAGACAAGGTGGCAACAATGGCAATATCGCTGGTGTTGTCGATTGTCCTTGCCCGTATACTGGGGCCGGAAAGTTATGGTCTGATAGGTATTGTATCAATCTTCGTGAATGTCTTCTATACGTTTGTCGACAGTGGTTTCAGTTCTGCTTTGATACGGAAAGAAACCATAACTGAGGATGACTATTCGACAGCATTTATCTTTAATCTTATTGTAAGTATAACGCTGTATCTGCTCCTTTTCATCTTCGCCCCTTTAGTAGCGAGGTTCTTTAATCAACCCATGTTAACACAGCTTTTGCGGGTGATGGGGGTGATGGTAATTATCAATGCTATATGCTTGACACAAGTTACCAAGCTGAGTCGTGATATAAATTTTAAGGTCCAGGCTAAAGTATCAATCCTGTCTGTAATCGTTTGTGGTATCGTGGGCATTGGAATGGCTGTAAGTGGCTGTGGTGTTTGGAGCTTGGTGGGGCAGCAGCTGTCGCTTTATGGCGCTCGTGCATTTCTGCTTTGCTACTTTAATCGATGGATGCCAAAGCTACGTTTTTCCAAGGAAAGTTTTTCTTACATGTTCGGTTTCGGTTGGAAGGTGCTGCTAAGCAATGTTATTTCGAGCATCTGGGTGCAGGGTAATAAGATTATCATTGGGAAAATGTATCCAGCCCAGACATTGGGTTATTACACAAAATCTCAGGAATGGCCCAACCAGATAGCGAATAACTTTGGGGGAATTGTGAGAACTGTAAGTTTTCCTGCTCTCAGTAAAATCCAAGATGAGCCAGACAGGCTGCTGACCAATTTCAGAAAGATATTCAAGATGTCCTTTTTCTTTTCTGTCATGGCCTGTCTTGGTATCTCTGCCGTATCCTATTCCCTTGTCCTTACGCTCTATGGATCTGAATGGGAACCTGCTGTGAAGTTTATTCAGATAGTTAGTCTTAGTTTTATCTTCCATGCCCCGATTTTATTTGTCTTGAGCATATTGCAGATAAAGAACAGGACCGATATATTCTTGATGCTTGAGGTAATCGGTAAGGTGGCAGCTTTAATCCCTTTTGCACTTGGTATCAAATACGGCATTATGTGGCTTATATGGGGTAGTGTGGCATTGTCGGCTTTCCAATTCACTATGGATGTGCTATTCACGGGAAAGCAGATTGGTTATACTATGAAAATGCTGATAAAAGACATGATGCCCAGTGTGCTCGTGGGAGTTGCAATGTATGCTGCTGTTTGGCCTATTAAGCTTGTCGGGATGCCTGTGCAGCTGATGCTCGCAGTGCAAATACTTGTAGGTGTAATTGTCGTTGTTGCCTTGTCGCTAGGATTTAAGTTAGAAGAGTATCAGGAGATAGTGGGGATGGTGAAGCCCTGGATAGATAGAGTATTAAAGAAAAATAAACAACAAGGATGAAGCGTTTTATCATTTTGACGACCACCATTCGGAATATGGGAGGGGCCCAGATGTATGCAGCAAATAAGTTGCTATATTTTGAGCACCTTGGATGGAAACCAGAAATTTATTTCCATAATGAGGGGCCGGTGAAAATAGGATACTTTAAGCAGTTTGAGGGTAATCTGATTCCGGAATTGTTACGTCCATTCATAGAGTTCGGCAAGCAAGAGCGGGAACAAATAGCCCACAGGATACTTGGCGATTTTAAAGAGTCGGATGAGATCCTGTTAGAATGCCATACACCAGAGCTTGCTTATTGGGGAGAATACCTTGCCAAGAAATGCAATGGTAAAAACACCATATATCTTCTTGAAGAGGCATTTCCAAGGTTCACCGCAAGAGAGGTGGACTTTTATGAGTTCAAGTTTGACCGTAAGGAATTATTGAATAGCGTAGAAGAATCGCTGAGGCGTATCTTTACTAATAGATACGACGAGACGAAGCATGGTGGCGACAAGTATCATATAAGGGCTTATTGCGAGAATGTAATAGATTATACCCCGATACAATTGCCCGTGGAAGTTAAAGAGGCAGACCATAGCATCATCAGCATAGGGCGACTTGACAAACCGTACATCAAACCGATGCTTGATGAAATCTTGAAGTTTACAGGAGAACATAAAGATAAGATATTCAATTTGATCGTTGTTGGAGGAGACTGGGAGAATAAGATGAACGATTATATTAGAGACCTGTTCAGCACGAGGGAGAACGTTCGCTTGTTCCTGTTAGGTTACATTTTCCCGATCCCGTATGACTGGGTGAAGATTTCGGATGTTTCCATCGCCTCGTCAAATTCCATTTTGGTATCAGCAAATGAGGGTGTTCCGACAATTGGTATCGACATCCATGATTACCAACCGATAGGTGTATATAAGCATACCACCGATAATCTTTGGTCCAGAGAGAACGAACCTCAGACACCGTTGGGCGAATGGCTGGAAGAAGTGCTAATAAAAGGGAAGTATCCCAAGAAATTGATTGAGCATAGCTTGGTTGATGACCTCGGTGAACACCTGAAACCCCATCTTGACAAGATTAACGATTCTGCCAAGAGCAAGGAGTATTTCGATGTAGAAAACATGTATTCTGTGGGCGAGCGGTTGGTCTATAAGGTTAAAAAAATATTGAGACCATTGTACAAACGAATCAGAACGAACAACAAGAAAGTATGAACATTATAAAGACAGATATAGAAGGGGTTCTAATAATAGAACCCAAAGTGTTCGGTGACAATCGAGGGTATTTCTTAGAGAGTTTCAATGCCAAGGAGTTTGCAGAGAAGACAGGACTGAATATCGGGTTCGTACAAGACAACGAGAGCCGCAGCCGCTACGGCGTATTGCGTGGCTTGCATTTCCAGTTGCCGCCTTACACGCAGAGCAAACTTGTTCGGGTGGTGAAAGGAAGAGTGCTGGATGTGGCGGTGGATATCCGGAAGGGTAGTCCGACATACGGGAAACACATCAGTTGTGAGCTGACGGAGGAGAACCACAGGCAGTTCTTTGTGCCAAAGGGCTTTGCCCACGGCTTTGCCGTACTGAGCGAAGAAGCAATCTTCCAGTATAAATGCGATGACTTCTATCATCCGGAGGCGGAAGGTGCGATTGCTTGGGATGACCAGGATATTGACATTGAGTGGCCAATTCCTGCTGAAGACATCATCTTGTCGGAGAAAGACAAGCACCATCCGAATTTCAAGGATTTTGTAAGCCCATTTATCTTCTAGACAATGAATATACTTGTAACGGGAGCCAACGGACAACTTGGCAATGAGATGCGTATTGTGTCCAAAGGCTCGAAGGATAGATACATCTTTACCGATGTAGTAGAGGCGGAAGGTCAAGAAACGACTATTCTAAACATTACCAACCTTGATGCTATCAGGCGCATCGTAAAGGATAATAATGTGCAGGTGATCATCAACTGTGCGGCTTATACGAATGTAGATGCAGCAGAGAGTAATCAAGAGTTGGCAGAACTGCTTAATGCGAAAGCTCCTGAAAACCTTGCCCTTGCCATGAAGGAGGTAAATGGACTGTTGGTGCATATCTCTACAGACTATGTATTTGGCGGTGACCCATACAACACTCCTTGTAAGGAAGACCAGAAAGGTACTCCTACAGGGGTCTATGGAATGACAAAACTGCACGGAGAGGGAAATATAATATCCTCGGGCTGTGAGTATATCATCCTCAGGACTGCCTGGCTCTATAGCGAGTTTGGGAAGAACTTCGTGAAGACTATGCTTAATCTGACAGCTACGAGGCCGCAGTTGAAGGTGGTATTCGACCAGGTGGGCACCCCGACTTATGCGCTGGATTTGGCAAAGACCATCTTTGAAATTGTTGAGAGCCGTAGATATGAAGGGAACACAGGAATCTATCATTATAGCAATGAGGGAGTTTGCAGTTGGTTTGACTTTACCAAGATGATAGCTGAGTATTCCGGACATACGGATTGCGACATCCAGCCCTGTCACAGCGTCGAGTTCCCAAGTCCTGTAAAACGGCCGGCTTATTCGGTGCTAGATAAGACGAAGGTGAAAGAAACATTTGGCCTTAGGATTCCATATTGGACGGAGTCGCTGAAGGAGTGTATTGAGAAAATAACAGACTAGATAATACAGATTAATGCAAGCAATTATACTCGCTGCCGGAATGGGCAAGCGGCTTGGTGAATATACCAAAAATAATACGAAATGTATGGTGCCAGTCAATGGAACACCGTTGATTGACCGTGTTTTGAACCAACTCTCCTCGTTGCAACTCAATCGGGTTGTGATTGTCGTGGGCTATGAGGGCAAAAAGCTCATCGATTATCTTGGCAATGAGAGGAATGGGCTCACAATTGAGTATGTGAACAATCCTGTCTATGATAAGACAAACAACATCTATTCATTGGCGCTTGCAAAAGATAAGTTGATGGAAGATGATACGTTGCTCATCGAGAGCGACCTTATCTTCGACGATGGGATGTTCAACCTCTTGCTTGATAATCCGTTCCCCAATCTGGCGCTTGTAGCCAAGTATGAGAGCTGGATGGATGGCACAATGGTGCGTATCGATAGGGATAACAACATCGTGAACTTTGTTCCGAAAGCCGCGTTTGACTATAAGGAAACGGACTCGTACTATAAGACCGTGAACATCTACAAGTTCTCAAAAGAGTTCTCGAGAACAAAGTATGTCCCTTTCCTGGAGGCCTACAGCAAGGCAGTTGGTAATAATGAATATTACGAGAATGTGCTGCGCATTATATCCTTCTTGAATAGTCACGACTTGAAAGCACTACCCATCACCAATGAGAAATGGTACGAGATAGATGACAAACAGGATCTTGATATTGCCGAGGCGCTGTTTGCAGATGAGAAGGATGTCCTACGTAAGTATTATGGACGTTATGGCGGTTTCTGGCGATTTCCCAAGATGTTGGATTATTGCTATTTGGTGAACCCATATTTCAATGAGAGCCGTATTATAGATGAAATGGAGGCGTTCTTCCGTACACTTATTTCAGAGTATCCGTCCGGAATGAAGGTAAACTCGCTTATTGCAAGCAAGTGTTGGGGAGTGAAGGAAGAGTATATTATTCCTGGTAATGGCGCTGCGGAGTTAATCAAAGCATTGATGGAAATCCTGCCAGGAACGCTAGGCATCACGCGTCCGACATTCGAGGAATATCCCAACAGGAGGGAGAAAGCGAACCTAGTGACCTTTATTCCCAAGAATAGCGATTATCGCTATACGTCTAAAGACTTGATGGATTACTTCGGTGAACATCACTCCGACAATATTCTGCTCATCAACCCGGACAATCCTTCTGGCAATTTCATCCCTGTTGATGATGTTGTTGCACTTGCATCTTGGTGTCAAGGCCAGAATACTCGTCTCATCGTGGATGAAAGCTTCGTGGACTTCAGCATAGGATATGAGAGCAATTCACTATTGAATGATACGATCCTTGAGGCATATCCACAGATGGTTGTGATGAAGAGTATCAGCAAGAGTTATGGCGTACCAGGAATCCGCTTGGGAATTCTATGCTCAGCTGACACAGCATTGATTGCCAAGATGAAGAAGAGGGTGAGTATATGGAACATCAACTCTTTTGCGGAGTACTTTATGCAGATATTCACCAAGTACGAGAAGGACTATAAGAGGGCTTGTGAGAAGTTCATCGCAGAAAGGGAGGACTTTGAAAAGAAACTTAAAGAAATTAGTTTCTTGCGTGTAATGCCCTCTCAAGCGAATTACTTTCTGTGTGAAATCCTTCCGCCCAAAAAGGCAAACCAGTTAGTCCTCACGATGCTGAAGCGATTCAATATTCTAGTTCGTGACTGCTCCGACAAGCAAGGATTTGACGGGAAACAATATATGCGTATTGCTGTGCGCTCTCACGAAGACAATGCCAAGCTCATCGCAGCGTTCAAGGAAATTGACAACAAATAATCATTAGAATGAAGATAATATCTCAACAGCAAATCAGAGCTCTCGGCATTTCTCCAGCAACTTGTGTAAAGTGGATAAGAGAGAGCTTTGCACTGAAACAGTATGCTGAATTACCAGCTAAAATCAGTGTACATCCAGAAGACGGCGAGTTCTTTACATCAATGCCTTGCTTGCTTCCGGATCCCTATGCGCATGATATAGAGGGTATTGGTGGATTTGCGAGAAGATATTTCGGAGTAAAGGAAGTTCATAGGCTATTAAGTGCAGTTCCAAGCCTTGGTAGCGATATGATGCTTTATGACGTCCAAACCGGAGAGTTACTTGCACTGATTGATACAGACTGGATAACTACAATGCGGACAGGAGCAGTGGCTGCGGTGTCAGCTAAAGCACTTCGCAAGAGTACTGCTCATACATACGGTTTCGTTGGATTAGGGAACACGGCTCGTGCCACATTGCTTTGCATACTTGGACAAGAACCCGAGCGCCATTTCCCAGTTAAACTGGTTAGATATAAAGATCAGGCAGAACAGTTCATTGAACGATTCAAAGATTATGAAAATGTATCTTTTGAGATCGTTGATAGCACAGAGCAAATGGCAGGCGAAGTGGATGTGTTTATTAGTTGTATTACTAACGCACAGGGTTTTCTTGTGCCCGATGAAAGTGTGTTTAAGCCAGGTAGCACGGTGATTCCCGTGCATATGAGGGGACTGCAGAACTGTGATACTACCTTTGATAGAGTTTTTGGTGACGATACAGGACACGTACAGGGATTCAAGTATTTTCATCAGTGGAAGGATTATAATGAAATAGGAGAAGTTCTGGCAGGTCGTGATCCCGGACGCAAATCTGATGAACAGCGAATTATTGATTACAATTACGGGCTGGCTCTGCACGATGTTGTGTATGCCGCCAAGATATATGAATGTCTAAAAGACGAAGGTCAAGATATAAGAATAGAACGCGAAAGCGCTAAGTTCTGGGTATAGTCTTCAAGGACGGTGGTTTCCTTAAAATCACCGATAGAATGAGGATTTATTTTTGTGGAGGAGACTTGTTAGGTCACGAGTGTACTGGCGTGATGGTCTCTAAAGAAGATGAAGAATAGTACATCCTGCCGATTGAAAAGACCTTGCGCGACATCAAGCCTTTTGTGAGACAAGCAGCAGTCGGAGCAGTCGTTTTAAGTACAGGAATCTTCTTTTTTCGCACACGATATTCTTGGGATGGTTGCAAAGCTATTCAGAATCCAACGAGTACCCATTATTTCGCGTGTGGCAGAATATAGAAAGGCGGCAAACCCTTCTTAGATACAAATGGAGTTTGGCCGCTGTTTTGGAAAATATAGAAGAACGTGAGCCGTTCCGAAATAACCTTGAGAAACTGTTTGTGGCACGTGCTACATCGCTTAGGCGCTTCCATGAAGCGGCTTTTGAGCAATTCCAATCCGGTACTACACACCAAGCGTCTATATTCAATGTTTCACGGTCGAGAGCATGAAGTGTTTGACCGTAGTATCCTATTCTACAAAGAATGGACAGATGAAGCTTCGCAGCCGCTTATCGATACGGACGCAGAACTTTTTCAGATACTTGACGAGTTGGATGTTCACAGTCTACCGACCTTGCTTGACTATTATGAGGGTACAGATGCAGCTTCGCGAACACGAAAGATTCAGTCCATTCCAGCATTTCAGACAATTACTAGACCGATGCAACAAACTGAAGGTGGTGGGTGATTGACTTCGGAAGTCGGTTTTTAAGGAAGTTTTTTCGTTTGGATTGCGTTGGATAATAAGATTGGCAAAGAACCTTTATACTCAATACTCGAATATGGTTTATCAGTGAAGATACAGTGAATATTATTAGAAGATATGAGAAGAATAACAGATATAGAAGAACTAAAAAAAATTCAATTGGATATTTTGCTGGAAGTTCATACCTTTTGCAAAGATAGGGGTATTCGTTATTCGTTGGATAGTGGGACGCTAATAGGGGCTATACGGCATAAGGGGTATATACCCTGGGATGACGATATTGATATTATTATGCCTCGTCCGGATTACAATCGGTTCCTTAAGGAATTCAATGGATCAGTATCTCATTTAGAGGTTTATGCTCCAGAACTTGATTGGAACTATTACGCACCGTATGCAAATGTGTGTGATAACAGAACAATATTAAATGAAGGGGCAAATGGTCATCGAGGAAAAGAATTGGGAATAAAGATTGATATTTTCCCTGTCGATGGAACTTCTCTGGAATATGAAGAATATGAGCGGTCTTTAAAGAGAATAGATAAGCTTAATGCATATTTGTATGTTAGGAGGACATCCTTTAAAGAATCAAATCTGGGTTCTCTGAAAGCTGTTATGTACATCTTGAAGATGAAGTTTTTCAGCCTTTTTAGAACTTACTCTTCAATTCAGAGGCAGATAGCTAAAATTTCAACAGAGTTTGATTTTAATGAATCTGAATATGCAGCCAAATTATCCTATACCTGGACTAAGAATCGATGCAAAAGAACGGTATTTGAGAATTATATGAATTCTGAATTTGAAGGTCATCAGTTGATGATTCTGAAAGGTTATGATGAATACCTTAGAAAAATGTACGGAGACTATATGCAATTGCCCCCCGAGGAGCAACGCGTGGCTCATCACGGATTTGTGGCGTATTGGAAATAGATTTATGAAGAAGTAACCCCATATTCTAACTTTAGAGGCTCTATAATAATCATGGCGTTAAACAAGGCACGCGGCATTACTAGAATAGCCATGCTATTATTGGCGTTGTACCCCATATTGACTATGTATGGGACATTGCTAAACTATGGCATTTGGCTATTCCTATTTCTAATAGGATATATAATATTAAGTTCAAAAGGAAAATCACTGGTGTATTTTCCTGATGCATATAAGATGTATTGGGGATATCTGGCAATTACTTATTTGGTTTTAACACGTAAATTAGGTGCAATTGTTCCAGGAGGATTAAGTTTCTTTGTGTTTTCAATTATTCTCATTTTTATCTCAAAACAGTTTGATTTGAGATACTATAAAAAATATATGAGAACACTCGTGCTCGTCGTAGTTGGATTATTCTTTGCCCAGGAAGCGATGTGGTTAACGACTGGAAGCCGTTTTGTCCCTGTTCTACCGTTAGGTAGTTTAACGACAACAATGACATACGGAGAGTTGATAACTCGTAATGCAATGGCGGAACGCTCTGCTTCCGTTTTCTTAGAACCAGCTCACTTAGCACAATTTCTGTTACTAAGCCTTGCAGTTGAACTTTTCACAGATAAGGGCAAGAGAATATTCAATGGCTATTCCTTGTTGATAATTGCCACTTTGTTATTGATGCGTTCTGGAACAGGAGTCGCAGGCTTGGCGGTACTTTTACTCTTTAGGATGCGAACATACTTGAAACGACTATCAGTAGGAAAAAAAATAGTTGCGTCTGTGTTCATAATAGCTATAGCAGGAGTCGCATTGAGTTTTTATATAAAAACAGAGGTAGGTGGAGAAATGTTCGAGAGGTCGCAGAATGAATTGACATTGGATGAGGAAGGTCATAGTTATGCGCGATTCGTGGTTGGTACATTGATATATAATGATTTGCCGGTTATAAATAAGATTATTGGAGCATCAGACGAAGAACTGCTGCCTATAGCAAAAAAATATGCTTTTTATGCGGATGAGGATGAAAATGTACTCTACATGAATGGCTGGGCTTATGTTCTTACTCATTCTGGTTTGATAGGACTTGTTCTTTTGTTAATAGTGATCTATAATTTGTATCGCAATAATGATGAACTGGCAAGGGGGGGGCTATGGTTGTTTGTCGCTTTCTCTTTTTTTGGACAGACATATGGACAGTCACTTATGCTGATTGTCTTCATAATCGCTTCATGCTATCAATATCAAAACAAGATTTATCAATCATATGTCAGAGAAAAAGATTCTATACTTCATTCACGTCCCTTGGCAGTGGATTAAGCAGCGTCCTCATTTTATAGCAGAGGGCCTATCTGAAAACAACAATGTGACCGTGTGCGAGGCTATACCTCTTAGTAGAAAGTTCCATAGAGGGAAAAGCGATATAGTTCATATTAAGTCTTATCTGCAACTACCTAAAGACAGAATACCGATAATACATAAGATCAATACTTGGTTGTTACGTTCTTCTTTACGGAAAGAATTGAAAGAAGCGGATGTTATCTGGATAACAAATCCAATGCAGTATTCATTCCTTGAAAAGACCAAATCCAAGGTTGTATATGACTGTATGGACGATTTGCCAGAATTTGAGCCTACGATAGAACGAAGGAAAAAACTCGAGAATATTGAGAAAAGGCTTTTCCAAGAGGCGGATATCGTGATAGCATCATCAAATTATCTGAAGGAAAAACTGGCGCAACGATACGGAAAACGTGAAGTTGCAGTAGTCAACAATGCCATCAAACGAATGGATGGGTACCAGATACAGGCTCTTCCCGATGAGATAAAGCAGAAAATGCCAGTTGGCAAGTTTATTGTTTCCTATATCGGGACCATTGAAAAATGGCTTGACTTTAATTTGATTAATGAGGTACTCAACAAATGTCCAGGGGTAGTTTTTTGTTTCTTTGGGCCGCTAAGGGTAGAACTGCCTAAGTCGGAGAGAGTGTGCTATTGTGGTATGGTTCCTCATGACTTGGTGTTTTCTGTTATGGATCAGTCTAATGCGCTGATTATGCCGTTTGAGCTGAGTGAATTGATCTTGTCTGTAAATCCCGTTAAACTTTATGAGTATATTTACAGTGGCAAACCATGTCTGGCTCCTCGTTATGGGGAATCAAAAGCTTTTGGAGAGTATGTTTATTTATATGAGAGTAAAGAGGATTGCTGTAATATCATTAAAGGCCTTATAGATGGGTATGGATCAAAACATACAGTTGAAGAAAGCAGAGCCTATGCCTTGTCAAATACGTGGAAGGTGCGCGTCGAACAAATTGAGAACTTGCTAGTATGAAGAAAGTTTCAGTAGTCATTGTGACCTATAATTCGGAGCGGCATATCTATGACTGTCTAGAGTCGTTGTTTAAATATAATGATATAGGAGATGCCCTTGAAGTCATTGTGGTAGATAATTGCAGTAAGGATTATGAAAGGATGGCTAAACAAATAGCCGCCCGCTATGTAGATAGCGTTAAACTTATTCAAAATAAAAAAAACGGAGGATATGGACAGGGAAATAATGTGGGAATAAGAAATGCAGAAGCCCCTATAATTATGATAATGAATCCCGATGTTCGCCTTTGTGAACCGCTTTTTGCCAAATTATCTTCCGAATTCGATCACAAGAAGAATTTGGCGATGTATGGTTTTACACAACGTCACGAGGATGGTTCTTTGGGTAGATCTACTGCATGGACGAGCAGATTATATCCTTATATAGCAGAGCCATTAAGGTATGTTTTCGGAGCATTAAACATATACTGGCAAAAGTATATGTATGTGTCGGGAGCCTGTTTTTTTATACGTAAAAGCGCTTTTGAAGATATTGGCCTTTTTGATGAGGGTATCTTTATGTATAACGAAGAGGATGATATACATTCAAGGCTCATCGCCAGAAAGAAGTGGAAGATTAAATATGACCGGCAATTGTCATATCTGCATTTACATCCGGTCGTAAAAAATTATGGTGAAGAAAGCTATGGCTGGCAGGAAAAGAACCTTCAGTCACTCATCTATATGAATGAACGGGATGGTATTTCTCGAAAGAAAACCATTGTCTGGTCAATCAAGCGCACAAATATTTCTATTTGGAGCGAAAAAATCAAAAAGTGTGTGGGACAAGGAGATGATAAACGCATAGATTATTATAAAGGATGGAAAGAACGCCAATTAGAATGGTTGGAAGCGGAGAAATAATGAACGGTGTAAGTCAAATAAAGCGAGTTACGTTACTTTTCTTGGGCACAACGGGAGCTGGGCCTGTGTATGCGTTAGAGATGGCAAAGGCGCTGGCTGATAATTCGAATTATCGGATTCAGATAGTATTATCAAAGTATGTATATAATGTGGATGAGTGGCGGCGAACATTTTCAGATAGCATGGTTTGCTTAGAAGAGGTGGATACATACCGACGCAATAAGTTGAGTTTTGCATTAAGTCTGTTGGAGTTTTGGAAAGTAATTAGAATACATAAAGCAATTCGCGAGTTCGGAGCAGATGTTGTCTATTCCCCATTTCCATCATTATGGGACTTCCGGATTTTTCCTATTGTAAGTAAGTATGCGAGTGTAATAGCGACTCTCCACGACCCGCATCCACATGATGAAATAAAGAACCCGTTTGAAAGATTTATTCAAAATGAGAATTATCGGACTTTGCGATATGCTAAAGATATTGTGCTACTCAATATGCGTGATGTTGAGTATGTACAACAAAACTACGGGAAAAACGTTTGGGTAATACCTCATGCAAGTTTTTCGTACTATGCGAGAGATATTAAGGAGCCACATAAACTTAATTACACAATTGGGTTTATAGGTAGAATAGAACCCTACAAAGGACTGGACTTGCTTGTCGAGGCCTTCTCGGGAATAAATAATAGTAAGTTGCATTTGTTGATTGCCGGTAATGGGACGATAGATGGTGACACGCTCTCTAAAATAAATGACAATCAAAGGATAGAGTTGATCAATCGCTATATCAAAGATGAAGAGTTTAGCGGATTGTTGAATCGGATGGACTTTGTCGTTCTTCCTTATAAACGTGCTTCTCAGTCAGGCGTGATCCCATTGGTGTTTTCACAAGGAAAAACGGTAGTAGTCACAAATGTAGGGGCTTTGTCAGAGCAAGTCCCTGATGATACTGGTGTCGTAGTAGATGATGCCACGTCAGATTCAATAAAGGAAGCAATCGTTGATTTATATCATAAACCTGAGAGAATTTTTCAGATGGGACGATCCGCTTTTAGGTATGCAAAACAAGAACTGACATGGGCACATTCAGCAGAACTACTGATGAAAATCATTGAAAATGAGGATTAAAAAAACTTTACGATGAAACTGTCTCCTTATCTAATGCTCTGTACAATACTAACATTGATGGCTTGCCCCTCGGCTAGTGCCCGTACCATAAAACTAAGTAAGAGCAAGGACCTTCAAAAGCAACTTGTGTACTCCAATACCACGTATGTGGTTGGAAATAGTTTTGACTTAAGAGGGAGTAAGATAAAGTTGCCTGTCGGCAGTTCTCTTGAATTTAGAAAAGGCTGTTTTAAGAATGGTGAAATAGAGGGGGACTCTTGTCAAGTTGTTTCTGGTAAAAGGATAATCTTTCGGAATATGACTGTAACGGGGAGTTGGAAGAACAAGATTGCCTATAGTGACTGGTTTGATTTTAGCCAGGATAGTCTTTATGATAATAGGGTTAATTTTCGTAATCTCACGACATTGTGTAATGGGAAAAATCACACGGATGTTTTTGTGAGCAACGGAACATTCTGGGCATCTACAAGAGATTATGAGTGTGCAATCTCAATCCCATCGAACACGACGTGGAATTGTAAAGCAATAATAAAAGAAATACCCAATTCTAATGATAGAGCCCCATTTTTATTAATCTTTAAAGCCAGTGATGTTGTCATCAACGGAGGAGTATATGTTGGTGATTTACTAGGCCATGTTGGCGATAAGGGAGAGTGGTCGCATGGCATAGAATGCAGAGCATCTTCAAATGTAACTATTAAGAATGTGATATGCAAAGAGTTTTGGGGTGATGGCGTCGACGTGATAGATGGGTACGATAGTGATTTGAAACCAACGCTCAATTGTTACAATGTTACTATTGAGAATGTGATTTGTAATTACAATCGCCGGTCTGGTATCAGCATTGAGGCTGTTACAGATTGTAGCGTGCTCAATAGTACATGCCAGTACAATGGGAGCATAAGAGGAACTGGTCCTAAGGCAGGCATCTGTATTGAGGCTTGGAGTAATGTAAATGAAAAGATAAAGAATATTCAAATAGTAGGATGCAATCTCCTTGAAAATGTTGAGTGGGGACTGTTTAGCTATGCAAACGGCCCTTTTAGGAAAGACTTTGTAAAATATAATAACAATATCCTAATTAAAAACTGTAAGATTGGTTGTTTCTTTGTGTCTTATACTAATGGGATTTCATTGGACAATTGCGATATAAGGGATAGTAAGGGATATGAGCATGAATATGTGAAAAATTTGAAGTACGTTGATTCAAAACTTAAAGGGGAAAGAATTCATAAAATGGTTTCTAATTTACCTCAATAAGATTGTTCGCAATCAATTGGGATTATGAAAAAATTTAAGATTATTCGTGCCACGACTGTTCCGATGTCTCTTAATGCATTCTGTAAGGGAATGCTTCGGAAACTGTCGGAGAAATATGAAGTGGTGGCAGTATCCTCACCTGGAGAAGATTTGGATATTGTAGGAGAACGTGAAGGAGTGAAGACCATAGCTGTTCCGATGGAACGGCACATATCGTTGTTCAAGGATTTCAAGGCCTTGATAAAGATGATAGGCGTGTTCCGCAAGGAGAAGCCAACGATGGTACATTCTATGACGCCAAAAGCTGGTTTAATCTGTATGATGGCAGGGTGGCTGACTAAGGTACCAGTGAGGGTTCATACTTTTACGGGATTAGTGTGGCCTACTTCAACGGGACTGAAACGAAAGATCCTAATAATTACCGACAGGATAACGTGCGGATGTGCTACGCATATTATCCCAGAGGGCGAGGGCGTGAAGCACGACCTTATAGCAGGTAAGATTACGAAGAAGCCGCTTAGGGTGCTGGGATATGGCAATGTGATGGGGGTGGATATGAATCGTTTTCGTGTCAGTGACGAGGTGAAGGCGAAAAGTAAGAAGTTGCGGACACCGGATAAATTTACCTTCCTGTATGTGGGACGTGTCGTCAGAGAGAAAGGAATTAACGAACTTTGTCAGGCTTTCGACAAGCTATCAGGGATGGCCCCTGTAAGACTTTTGCTAGTCGGGCCATACGAGGACTCGTTAGACCCGATCTCTGAACGGAGTCGTAAGACAATCAAGAATAATCCGTCAATAGAGTCAGTGGGGGCAAAATATGGCGATGAGCTTTTGGAATACTATGCTGCTTCTGACTGCTTTGTGTTTCCCAGTTATCGCGAAGGCTTCCCCAATACGGTGATGGAGGCCGGTGCGATGGAACTGCCAAGTGTTGTAACTGACATCAATGGCTCTAGGGAGATTATTCGCGATGGCGAGAATGGCGTGATTGTTCCGTCAAAGGATGCAGATGCGTTGTTTGATGCTATGCTGATGATGGTACGTGACAAAGAAAAGAGAGAACGAATGGCGGGGAATGCCCGGGAAATGATTACTGACAGATTTGAACAAGGATTTGTGCGGAAGTGCCTGTATGACTATTATGATGAGATACTTCGGGATAAATCGTAAAAATAAATAAGCCGCATGAATATAGACTTATACAGTATAGCGCATACGCTTAAAAACAAACTTCCTTTTGTTTGGGATGCTATTGAAAAAGTGAATGAGTGGCTTTTTTTGCTGCGGTATGGAAGTAAAGTGAATAAGGTTTGTGTCTCGTGTGTGCCTGATGGTTTTAATCTTGAGAAGATGTGTGAAGTACCAACAGAAACGATAGTGGAGTTTTTTGAGCGCCAGCCAGCGGAGGCTTTTACATTTTTCAATCCTCATAAGTTTGACTATAAGAGTATAAAGAGATTACAGAAGAATAATTCCTATTTGGCTTATCTGCTTTTGGATAAATCAACTGAAAGGATTGCTGGATATTGTTTTAACAGGTGCTTCTTTCAAGGGAAAGGTTTCAGAGGTAGGATGGTCGACATCAACTACCGTGGCAGGGGGCTTGGTACAGCAATGAATAAGATTCTGAATGAAGTTGGTTTTGGTATAGGACTTAGACTTTTCGAAACTGTATCTAAAGATAATGTGGCATCGTATAAGTCTGCATTGAGCGCAAGCAACGTCAGGGTGGTAAAGGAAATGGATAATAACGAATTGTATTTGGAAATAATACCGGAATAGAAAATAATTCCGATGGCATTTAATTCTTTCACTTTTTGGTTGGTATTCCCAGTAGTCTTTGGGATATATTGGCTGATACCTTCCAAGTATAATCAATGGAGGAAAGTATTCCTCTTGGTGGCCAGCTACGTGCTCTATATGAACTACAAGCCGGCATTTGCATTGGTGCTGCTTGGAGTGACCTTGGTGACGTGGTGGGGGGGGCAGTTTCTTAGTTTAGAGTTAAGAGATAAGAGTGAAGAGTCAGTAGAAGACGATTCAAGTTTCAAGATTCAAGATTCTGGAAGACGTAAGCGACTGGCGTGGCTGTTCGCATTGCTGGGGTTGCTGCCGCTGTTGGTATTCAAGTATTATAACTTTATCAATGAGAGTATTACTTCGTTGTTTGAAGTTTCAGGTTTCAAGTTTCAGCTTCCAGGGCTGAATTGGGCGATTCCTGTCGGTATCTCGTTCTTCACATTCCAGGCTGTAGGGTATATGTTGGATGTATATCACGAAAGAGTGAAGGCTGAGAAGAACCTGATAGACTATATGCTGTTTGTGTCGTTCTTTCCGCAGGTGTTTTCCGGTCCTATCAGTAAGGCGGATGAACTGTTGCCGCAGATAAAGAAAGCTCATCAGTTTGACTATAGCCAAGGTGTACAGGGATTGAAATTCCTGCTTTGGGGTATGTTCTTGAAGCTGGTGCTGGCAGACAGGTTGGGACTGTATGTTGATAAGGTGGCGGCTGACTATATGATGTATAATGGCGGCACGTGTATGCTTGCAGCGGTGTTCTACTCGCTTCAGATTTACGGAGACTTTGCGGGATATTCGCTAATGGCCATAGGTGTTGCCAAAACATTGGGCTTTGACCTCATCAACAACTTTAACCGGCCATATTTTGCAGATAGTATTACTGGGTTTTGGAAACGGTGGCATATCTCCTTGACAAGATGGCTGACAATGCAGGTATATATACCGCTGGGTGGAAGCCGTTGCAGTAAGATCAAGAACTATTGGAACATACTGGTGACGTTCTTGGTGAGCGGCATCTGGCATGGAGCCAACTGGACATTTATTGTATGGGGGTTGATACACGGTTTCGTGCAGATTGTAGAAAAAGCTCTTGGGCTGAATAAGAAGGATTCGAAAGGCATTGTACGTTTTGTACGGATTGTTGTAACCTTCGTACTGGTGACTGTCGCTTGGGTGTTCTTCAGGATGCCAACTTTGGGCGATGCCTTGCGGATAATCGGTCATTGGTTTACAGCTTTTTCTGTACCCGAAGTATTGTCTGTTACCAACTTCGCTATTTATATTATGGCAATAGCATTGGTATTCTTCAAAGAGAGCCGTGAGGAGTTCTTCTCATCGAAGTTCAGATTCTTGGACAACCGTTATATGAGATGGGCTGAATATGTTGTTGTTCTCTGCTTGATATTGCTCTGTGGGGCATTGGATAGCGGGTCATTTATCTATGGGAGCTTCTGATATGAAAAAGTTTTTGGTCAATATACTGATATTCTTCGCAATCGTGGCTGCTGTGGATGTAGCGGCAGGAAAGTTGTTTCGGTATTTGCAAACGAAGGCAGGTGGCAGGACAGGTGCTGAGTATTATGCTTGCAAGGAGTCCAATGAGGATGTGATTATCATGGGCAGTTCGAGGGCTTCGCATCACTATGTGCCACAGATTATCACGGACAGTTTGGGATTGAGTTGTTTCAATGCCGGTCAAGATGGGAATGGAATAATACTTCAGTATGGTAGGTGGAAGATGTTGTCTGAAAGATATACACCTAAAATGGTAATCTTTGACATCAATCCTGGTTTTGATTTGGTAGAGAATGATAATATGGCGTATGTGGACAGGCTGAAACCATTTGCAGGAGATAAGAATGTCAGAGATTATATTGGTGAGATTTTTCCAATGGAGCAATTGAAACTGATGTCTCAGATGTATCGTTATAACTATAAGTTTATTGAGATGGTATCCGACTATGGAAAGGGAATTGGCAATAGCGGATATTTACCTCTGTATGGGCAAATCAGGCAAGAGGTTGTAGATGGGTATGAATCCAAAGTGTCATCCATAGAATATGATGAGGCAAAACTTAAATATTTGGAATGCTTGGCTCGTGAGTGCAAAGAGAAAGGAGTGAAGTTGGTGCTTGCTGTCTCTCCTTACTATGGCGGAGGTTCATACGATTTAAATACATTCGCGTCAGTCAAGGAGATGGCGAATAAGAACGGAGCTGATTTCTTGTACTACAATACGGAGGAGTATGATTTTAACCCTGACTATTTCAAGGACTCATATCATTTGAATGATAATGGTGCTGTGAAATTCAGTTCAGATTTGGCTGGTAAGTTGAAGGAGATTATTTAGTGAAGGACAACAATACAAAGGTTTTTTTGAAAATAGTTGAGGCTGGACTCTGGGAAAAGGAGGTCAGTCTTTCGTCGTGTGGAGAGGTTGATTTTGACGAGATATACCGTTTGGCACAAGAGCAAGCGGTGATAGGTCTTGTGGCAGCTGGAATAGACCGTTCCAAGTTTCAAGATTCAGGTTTTAAGATACCGCAGGCATTGGCGTTGAGTATAGCAGGAGAAGTCCTGCAATTGGAGCAGCGGAACCGGGCGATGAATGAGTTTGTGGCACGCCTGATTGAGGATTTACGTAAAGCGGATATATATACTCTGCTGGTTAAAGGCCAGGGGATTGCGCAATGCTATGAACGTCCGCTGTGGCGGGCGTGTGGGGATGTGGATCTGCTATTGAGCAAAGAGAATTACGATAAGGCGAAGGTATACCTAACAAAGTTAACCAGTGAGGTGGAAGAGGAAGAGAAGAAGAAACTGCACCTGGGGATGACCATCGATGGATGGATTGTGGAATTGCATGGCGCTCTGTTCACGGAGTTTTCACGTAGGTTGAATAAGGTGATAGTAGAGGTGCTGGCTTCGATATTTAACGGCGGAGAGGTTCGTTCGTGGGAAAATGGGAATACGACTGTTTTTCTGCCAAGCCCTGACAATGATGTGATACTGGTGTTTTCGCATATATTGGATCATTTCTTTATAGAAGGAGTAGGTTTGCGGCAGGTGTGTGACTGGTGCAGGCTGCTGTGGACGTGCCGAGAGTCATTGGACCTGAGGCAACTGGAAGAACGGTTGCGGAAGGCAGGAATCATAAGGGAGTGGAAGGCGTTCGCTTCGTTGGCCGTGGATACGCTTGGAATGCCGGTGGAGGCCATGCCACTGTATGATTCACGGTTCAAGGTTAAGGGTTCACGAATCTTGAAACTTGTGTTGGAAACAGGGAACTTTGGACATAATAAGGATTTGAGCTACCGGACGAGGTATAAGGGAGTGAGGTATAAGTTGGTTTCGCTATGGAGAAGGTTTTGTGACTTTGTGAGGTTTACGTTTATATTTCCGCTAGATGCTCCAAGGTTTTTTATGGGGTATTTGTTGGGGAAGATAAGGTGAACGTGATATGATAGCCAAAATAGATTGTCTTTGAAGAAAACTATATTTTCATAGGAATAAGAAACAAATTAAACTATTATATATTATGTCTGAAAGAAAAAGAATCTATTTGTGCTTGGCGCACATGAGTGAAGAAGGTTGGGAACAGAAATATATCAAAGAAGCATTCGACACGAACTGGGTCGTGCCGCTGGGGCCGAATGTGAATGGGTTCGAGGCAGACCTGGAGAAGTTCGTTGGAGAGAATAAGCGCGTAGTAGCACTCTCGAGTGGTACAGCGGCAGTACATCTGGGACTGCTGGCTGCTGGCGTGAAGGCTGGAGACGAGGTGTTGGTGCAGAGTTTCACCTTCTGCGCCTCTACACACCCGATTACTTATCTGGGTGCGACGCCGGTGATGATTGACTCGGAGCCGGATACTTGGAATATAAATCCGGAGTTGTTAGAATCGGCTATTAAGGACCGCATTGCCAAGACGGGGAAAAAGCCGGCTGCCATTGTGCCTGTGGCACTATACGGAATGCCGTATAAGGCGGACCGGATTATGGAGATTGCAAATAAGTACGGAATCCCTGTAGTGGAGGATGCTGCTGAAGGTTTTGGATCGAAGTATAAAGGGCAGACATTGGGTACGTTTGGTAAGTATGGTGTGCTGTCGTTCAACGGTAACAAGATGATTACGACCTCTGGAGGAGGTGCATTGATTACCGCTAATGAAGATGAGTGGCGCGAGATAATGATGTACGCGACGCAGTATCGTGAGAGCTATCCGTATTATCAGCATGAGAAGATTGGGTATAACTATCGTATGAGTAATATTTGCGCGGGCATTGGCCGTGGGCAGATGACGGTGGTTGAGCAGCATCTTGCGCATCATAAACATGTGCAGGAATTGTACGAGAAATTGCTAGCCAATGTGCCGGGCGTTCATGTGCATTCGCAGCCTGCTGGAGGGGATTATGATTCCAACTACTGGCTGTGTACGATTACGATTGATCCTGACGTGAAGATCAAGGGACAGGAGAATGCGTATAAGACCATTGTGAAGGGTGCTGTTGGTGGTGCTGCCGGCGTGATTCATATGGCGGCTTCGGCTACGACCGATTGCCAGCCTAACGATAACGTTGAAGCGCTGCGTGTGCTGATGGATCAAGCGCAAATTGAGGCTAGGCCTGTTTGGAAACCAATGCATAAACAGCCGTGCTATAAGAACGTACCTGCATATGTGAATGGAGTCTCCGAAGCTATTTTCAAAGTGGGTATGTGCCTGCCTGCCGGGCCGTATGTGAGTGATGAAGATGTAAAGTATATTGTTGAAACTATTAAGAACGCCATTGTGAAGTAATGGGATTTATTCTTAAATGGTTTTTTGACAGAGTAGTCTCTTTGGTGGGGCTACTCTGTTTGTGGCCCGTGCTGCTGATTGTTGCGATACTGGTGAAGGTCAAGATGCCGGGAGGGCCTGCCTTCTTTGTGCAGAAGAGAGTGGGGCTTGGCGGTAAATTGTTTGATTGCCATAAGTTCCGCACGATGACGGTGAATCACAATGGCAGTACGGTGTCTGTGGCAGGTGATAGCCGGATTACACCGTTGGGTGCGAAACTGCGTCATTGGAAGTTGGACGAATTGCCGGGGCTATGGGATGTGCTTCGTGGGAAGATGAGTTTTGTCGGCCCGCGACCGGATGTGCCGGGGTATGCTGATAAACTGACAGGTGATGACTGTGATGTGCTGGAGTTGAGGCCGGGGATTACAGGTCCGGCAACGCTGAAGTATCGGCTTGAAGACGAGATGATTGCGGACTATGTGGCTTCGCGACAAGCGGCTGGTGACACTCGCCCCATGCAGGAGATTGCGGTGGAGTATAATGATACTGTTATTTATCCTGATAAGGTCAGACTTAACTGCTATTATTATCGGCATTATTCTTTTGTTAAGGATATACAGATGATATTTTGTACTGTTCTGGGGCGGAAGATGGCGTATGCGGGGGAGGTGATATGATTATCGACAATGACCTTCTTGACCAGGTATCTGCACAGGCTAAGGCATCTCCCCTTCTGCGCATGAACTATAACTTCCATCAGTCGCTGGAGGATAAATGTCATCGGATGCTGAATGCGGTGGAGCCAGGGACTGTGGTACCCATCCATCGGCACCCAACGAAGGATGAGTCTTTCGTCATCCTGCGAGGCAAGGTCAGAGTGACTACTCACAATGATGATGGCACTATCATAGAAGATGTGGTGTTGAGTCAGGAGAGTGGAAACTATGGGGTTGACATCCCTAAGAATGTGTGGCATAAGCTGGAGTCGTTAGAGTTGGGGAGTGTTGTTTTTGAATGCAAGGAAGGGCCATTTGTGCCGCACGAGGTGGAAGGCGTTCTTGAAGTGAAAGGTGAAGAATGAAGAGTGAAATGTTGAAATCAATCTTAAAAGGTATTTGGGCTTTTTGCTCGTATGTGTTTGTTCCGCAAAGGGGAAGGCATCCGAAGGATGATGAAACCACAAAGGCTACGAACCCATAGACATAGTCAAATAAAGAAGGAAACATGATTACGCTAAAGGATTTGAACGATATTGCGGAAAACAAGATTAAGAATGAAGCACAGAAAGCAATCATCCGTTCGAGTTTTCCTCCGCATATAGCAGACAGAATGTGTGCGGCTATTGACGGGCAAGAGCGGTTTGAGCACTTCATGCGGTTATTGAATGAGTATACCGAGTGGTTGGCGCAGCAGCAGATGCAACAGGCAGTAGTGATGGAGTTCTTGAGGGGTATGGGAAGAAATAAATGAGACATCTCCTAATTCATCCAACACATAGGAAGCTGATCCGCTTAATGCGTAATCGCTTAAAAGATGGGCATCCTATTGTTTTCATAAAAAAGGACTTTGATGCCTTCCATGCTATCAGTCAAGGAACGGTGACAATGATAGATCGGCATCAAAATATATATCGACTTATTCTAACTGCTGTATACCGCCCAATTGAAGAGATAGATAGGACAGAAAAGGTTTGTATCGTTGGCGATGCTAGCGTAAATGTTATAGAAAAATGTTTTGCCCAAGCTGAGAGAAAGCACTTAGGAACAACCATCCTAAGTGGATATCTTGTACCAACGTTGCAATGGATTGTGAATAAGAGAAGAAAGCATAAGTAAATGGAGACGCCTAATTACAAAGAAGCCAATGAACTATGGTCCTCCTTTAGAGACGAAGTGATGTTTAAGCAGCGCTTCTTTCTGAATCACCCTGTCTTGGACAGGCTTGGGAATATTGCCAGAACACTTGAAACAGTCATCACTCCGGGAAGAATCTATTATCGGGCACGTATTATTGATGATAATGCTATTAAGGAGCACATGTTGGGGAAATGCTATGCCCCAGACAGGACGGAAGAGGAGAGAAAATGGTATCATAGTAAGGCAAATAAGTTTAAAGGGTTATCAAAAGAAGGCTCCTATGTACCAGACGATCTGAAACTTATCAGAGATGCCCGCTCGAATCCAAGGTTCATTTGCTATTTGTATGTGGCTGAAAGTCCCACTACCGCCGTGTATGAAGTGCGCCCTATTCTTTATAATGCAGTCAATGTGGCCGGAATTGAGGTGAAAGAACCGCTGCGTATTGCGAATATAGCAGTAGACATCGACCCAAACCCGGAGAAAGAGAAGAATGTGGATGAGTGGCTATTGGGATTTGTGCAATCGGCCTTCTCGTCACCGACAAATAATCCGGATGACTACATCCCCTCGCAGATTATTGCTGAGTTCTTCAGACATTTGGGCTACGATGGCATTAGGTACAGCAGTTCGCTTCATAAAGGCGGGTACAACCTGACTATTTATAACGTCTTAAAATGTGAGCCCGTTTTTTCTACAGACATGCGTTTTGAGGATATGAAGATATCCCTCAGGCCGGCTATTGGAGCAGAGAATAGGGATGGCCAGTTTCAGTGGATTAAAGATAATGTTCCTATGAGGTGGGATATAGACTTAAATAAGCTTGTTGAGGCAGAGGTTTAGATTATTATTGCTATGACGCAAGAAGAGAAGTGGATGATAAAATACAATGAGGTGAAAACCTTTATTGAGACATATCATCGTAATCCATCTAAATACGTTGACCCTGAACGCAGCCTCAGAAACTGGGTCAAGCAGCAAAAGAAGCTCATGAACGCTGGTGCGCTGGAAGGTCAACGCCTATAGTTGTTCAATGAGCTTCTTGCGTTAGGGGAGAAGTACAAACGAGTAAACCAATACCAGTGAGCGCGGGAGGATCTGGTGCATGGTGCTGACGCTTTAGCGGCTGCACCATGCACGTGCGGGAGCGGAAGGCTCTTTGGGGCAACGCCCCAATGTGCCTGGAGCGGGGATGTCTTAAAGAATAATAATAATACATAAGGAATGCAATAAAATACGGGGAGAATCGTTATTTTTGCAGAATGGTATCGCCATCTCTAAAAGAAAGGTATATTTATGACGATAAAGAGTATTGAACTTAAAGACTTCAGGTGCTTTAGTACATTCAAATGCCAGTTTGAATCTGGTGTGAATGTGTTGATTGGCCGTAATGGAGCGGGTAAGACAACGCTTATCCACGCCATCCATAAAGCGATGAGTTTTATCTTCTCCAACGATCGTTCGCTGGGAAAGGAATTTTTGTCGAAAGGTAACAATACACTGAACGTACGTGGATTCAAGGAAGCGGATTATAATTTTGATATTGACTCTAGACAACCGTCACAAACCGCCAGTATAAAGGCTAGGGCGGTGTATAACGGTAGAGATTTGGCTTGGGAGTTGTATAGAAGAAATCAGACAAATGCAGCCCTTTACCAGTCGAAATATAAGAAGGCTTTTACTGAATTCATGCATGAGTGGAAAGGGAATGGAGCAGCGTTGCCTCTGTTGGCCTATTATTCCGACTCATATCCACATAAGTATGTTAAGACAGTTAAGTACGCTCTTGATATTGTTAACAACGGAGTTATGCCCAGAAATTTTGGGTACTACCAGTGGGATGATGAAGCCGCATGCACCTCTATATGGGAAACGCGTATTAGTAACTGCTTGAATAAAGTACAACCTTATTATACCATCATGATGAGGACGCTGTCTGAGGAGCAGGAACTAGAAGAAAAGTTTTCTGAAGAGGAACTAAAAAACAATGATGATTATAAGCGTCTGAAAGTTGAGGAAGAGAGAATCCATAAAATAGTCTCGGAGCCGCTGGCAGAGATGATGTTTGTGGAGAGAAAACTCAAGGAGTTCGCTGAGGCTCTTCCCGGAATAAAGGAGCGGAATAGGGAAATAGACGTGCTGTCGCCGGTACAGACTCAAGAGGGATTTCAACTGGGACTTCACTTCAAGGATGGCAGCACATCGTTGCTTCAAGATCTGCCTGCAGGATATAGGAGACTATACTCCATCGTGTTTGACATGGCCTACAGAGCCTATATACTTAATGGTGATGCGGAACCGGAAGGTTTGGCTATCATTGATGAGATAGACCTGCACTTGCACCCGGAATTGGAAAAAGAGGTGCTAAATGTGTTCCATAAAACTTTCCGTAAAGTACAATTTATCGTTTCTACCCATTCACCGATGGTGCTGACCAACCTACAGCCTGACGATAGTAAAATTATGCGTATGGACATAGGTCGTGGGGAGCCTGCTACTGTTGAGGATATTTACGGATTGGACTATAATACTGGCGTTGAGGATGTGATGGGCGTCGATGCGAAGAATGTGGAGATAGACAATCTGGTGAGTACGTTGGCGTTCCTAGAGGGCAATGCAATGGAGCGGCAGGCAGAGAACGTGAAGGCTCTGCTCTTGGAGAAGTTGAAAGGCGACAGGGAGCACCTAGAGAAGTTGCTAGACAGACGTAGAAAGGAAATGGGCGATGAAATACATCGATAAGAACGCACTTCTCAAGGCAGGTCGTGACATTACTGACCAGTATCTGGAAACAACGTGCAAAGTAGATGATGGTGCAGGAAACTTTCACTATCAGAACGTTGACTACGACGGCACATTTGGTGATACTGGTGCTAAGAACGCCATGATGCAGCTGGCTCTAGATAGTCAGGAGAGTTTTTGCTGCTATTGTATGCGCGACATGCACTTACAAAACCAAATTGTGACGTTGGAGCATATTATCCCACAGAGCAGTGACAGTGAGAAGTTCAATCGCTATGTCGGATATAATGTAGCACCTTTGACTGCTCAATATGTGGTGAGGACAGGGGATTTCACTGGAGTGCAGAATGTGAATGTTCCTCCGAGACCCCATACCGTGGCTTTTGAGAATTTGGTGGCTTCCTGCGACGGGACCTTTCCGGATAAGAAAGGCTCTTCGCAATGCTGTAATAACAAGAGAGGCCAAGAGGATATATATCCCTTATTTTACGTCGTAACTGTGGGCAATGAGATTGCCTATACTGAAGACGGGAGTATGCAACCCAATGCACAGTGTGCTCTTCAGGCGGAGTATAGGATCACAATAGAGAAGGCGAGGCTGAACTGCACAAATTTGCAGGACATTAGGAGACTATGGCATCTCTTTGCTGGAGAGCGTATGGAAAACCTCACTGCATGTATTGCAGATAAGAACAAACGGTCAATGCTACTGCTGCAAGTGCTGTATCATGACAATCGACTAATGATGCAGGATGCACGAATCCATAATAAGTTCATGAGGGACGAGTATTGGAAGACGTTCTTGATGTACCATTGGTTTCATCATAGGATATAAAAAAACTGCGCGTAGGGATCGGAAGGATTTAATGGCCACTGGCCATTTGTGCCTGAAGTGGGGAGGTGGATGTGATGATATGATAAACAATGCAAAAGTTCTTTGACGCATACAGACAATATATCGTGAAGCACCCGAAGGTGGCAGCCTACAAGCCAACTTCAGAAAAATACGATGCTGCACAGTTACAGGATGTCGTGAAGAAACTACCCAAAGAGGTGGTTCTCGGAATCACGGCTGAAGAACTGATACACTTCAAAGACTTCATCACCGCTTCTGACCTTCTGCACAGCCTGTGCAAAGACTTCTATACCCAGCTACAAAAGACCCTTGCAGTTCTCAATTTGAAGGGGATAGACATAGTGGAATATTTCATAGGATTCCTGAACAAGGAATACATTACCACTGAATACAAGAGAAACGAGCTGCCAAAGCAAATGCCTGAGGGTTCCTATCTGTATCAGGATATGCACAACCACAAGCTCCACATGCCTAATGGGGCTGCGCTGGACTTGAAGGCTGTGATGGAGGGCGCAACGGACTCGGTGGGTGTGCTATGCAACTACATGCGCTATCATCTTGACGAGGAGTTTTACGATGAGAATGCAGACCAACAGGGCTTCACTACGTATCTCGTGAGAATATTCCAGTTGGCCAACGAGTATGCCACGTTCAAGCACTCGTATGACCAAGTGATCTATGAGCAGAACTACGTGGACATTACAGGCGACACCATCACCTTTGAGTATGAAAATGAAAGGGATGCGAAGCTGATGACGCTTGGGCACATGATACTGGATGAAAGGGTGCTGCATGTGAATTGCCAGCTACGCGAAATTGCTAGGAAACCTAAGCTTGCCCGCTACGTGACCAACTATCGAGTAAAACGAGTGAAGGTGAACGACGGAGTGGTGACATTGGAGTTTGGACAGGGAGAACCCCAGAAGCATTTGGCCGTAGTAACGGTGACACTGGCATCCATATTGGCATACTATGAGTTTCTGGACATCAATCTGAAACTGGAAAATCTTGGAGGTATCACCTTGGAGGAGGTGATAGGCGTATGGATGGCTCTCCAGTACATTTGTCTGGAATGTGTGCAGCAAGCCAAGATTGCGGACAGGGTGTTCTATACCAGAGAAGAAATGGGAGTTTTCCCAAGGAAGTTCAAAGTGGAGGACTTGACGGCTTATCTTGTGAAACTGACAGGAATGAAGGAACATCGCGTCAAGATGGTGCTTAATGCTTTTGAAGTGGATTGGAAGAGCTATAATGATATATGGACCTTGCCGCTTTATAAGATTAAAGGGTATTACTGCCTGCCGTTCTATCCCATCGTTAACTCAATGCCCTACAACTTGATAGAGAATCTGATGCGGCGAGGCGGTTATGACTTGGAGAAGCGTGGGAAGGACTTTGAACAATACGTCTATAAGATGATTACAGAGGCCAAACCACAGTTTCCGCTTGTGTGTAAGGCAGCACGTAAGTATAAGAAAGGGCCTGATGACGAAGGTGAAGAAATTGACATAATAGTTTCCTTGCGTGATATTGTTGTGGTGTCAGAGGCAAAATGCATTCATTACTCGATGGAACCGCAGAACTATTATGATGCGTGGGACAGATTGAAATACGGGGCAGAACAGGCGAAGCGAAAAGCGGGTTATATGAGTGAACATCCGGAAGCATTTACGGACTTAGGGGATGTGAGCAAGAAGATAATAATCCCTGTTGTTCTTACCAACTATCCAATGCATGCCGGTTTTGAACATGAAGGGGTTTCTGTGATAGATTCACATACGTTTATATCGTATTTTACAGCCGGGTATATCACTAAGCGGGAAATGGGGAAGGATACAAATGAAATAGTGGATGCCAGGTTCTTCTACAGAAACGAAACAGAGTTCTCCGCTAACTTTGAGGAATACTTGAGGGAAAATCCCGTGAAGAAGATACACATGCCCAAGATGATTATTGATGAGATCCCTCTTCTACCGCGTTTAGCTCGCGGCAAATGCATTGCCAAGACGGCAGTCTATCAAGGGAACCCTGGTTTTGATATAGCGAATGGGCCTGGGAGGCCGGTGAATTTGAGACGATAGCTTTTGCGTATATTTGCCTGACAAGGCGTAAAACTACAATATGAACATCTTAGACGCAAACATAGGTTCCGCTAAGGACAATATGAGTAGCCCCGTGCACAACTGGTATAAGTTCACGGCTGGCTTCTCATATAAGTTTGTGGACATCATATTGGAGGACTACAGAGGACAAGACATAGTGGTTTATGAACCCTTTGCGGGCTGCGGAACCACTTTGGTGGAATGCCAGAAACTGGGCTTTCGCTCCATTGGAAACGAGAGCCAGGAACTGATGTGCAACGTGATTCTTGCCAAACTGAACTGGACGCTGACCAAACAGCAATTCACTCGCGCTATAAACAATATAGGAAAATACGTTGAGGAGAATAAAGGCACAGCGAAAACTGCCGCTAAGTTCCATCCGTTGCTTGTAACGCTTTATGATGAGCCATCATTACGAGAACTTTATTGCATCCGCGATGGAATAAAACTACTGCGGAACAAAGAGGTGCAGCAGTTCTTTAACCTTGCGCTGAGTCAAACTTTACATAAAGCGGCTATCCACCCAATAGCAGTGCCCTATATCTCACGCTCCAAATTCTTGGCCGACTCAGGCAAGGCTTGGGAAAAGTTCCAGATGATAGCGGGCCAGATGTATGATGACATGCAGATGATGCCGCACCATGAGCAACTGGCTACGGTGTATAACTGGGATTCGCGCGTGAAGAACGAAGCCGTGGCAGATGCCTCCTGTGGTCTGTGTATCACCTCACCGCCATATCTGAACAATCTGGACTACGGTGAAGTGAGCAAGGTACACAGCCACTTCTTTGAGATGACCAACGACTGGAACGACATCACAGAGAAGGTGCGACGTAAACTGGTGACAGGAGCCACTACACACTACCGCGACACAGAGTTTGTGATGGAAGAGTTTGCCAAGAAGGAGTTTGCCCAGCGAAACCCAGACACCTTGGAGAAACTGGTAGAATTGTATGACCGCATCAAAACCAACGCGAAACAAAGGAAAGGAAAGAAAAGTTTCCATATCCTTATGATGCATTACTTTGAGGATATGTACCATGTACTGAAAGAAATGCGTAGGGTGCTGCGGGATAGTTCTGAAGCGTATTTGATATTGGGTGATTCCGCTCCGTATGGCATCTATGTGCCCACCACCCAAATATTGGGGGACATTGCGCTGAGCGTAGGTTTTGCGGAGTACAGCATCCACAAGATACGTTCACGTGGCGACAAGTGGAAAACCTTGAAGAACCGGCATAACATAGCTTTGTCGGAGAACATTCTGATACTGAAATAATGCCCACGAAAAAGGTAGATATAACGAAAGCGAAGACTGAGTATCTGAATCTGATTTCGGATGCGGAAGCAAAGGCAGTGCTTGGCAAAGGCTGGACGCTGCCCTTTGTGTACTCATTCCAAGAGATACGGGATGTGTACTTCGCTTTTTGTCGGCATTTGCAGAAAGGTATGTCAGTGGCAGAGTTTTCAAACAAGTACGTCAATGGAACCATACCATTTGTGAAAACCGAATGGGACAAAGATGGCCGCCGTGTGCTGGAAATCAAGAATGCGCTGATTAACTTTGGAATACTTGACAAAGAAACGCTGGTATGCAAGAAAGGTGTATTTGATGATGTAGAGCCGGGAACACTGTTGACCGAAGCGGATTTGAAGGTTTTCCGCCAGATATTCTTCCACTACTTCCGCTTTCAGGAGTATTGCTCGCTGTTTGTGAATCCCCGGATGACGACGGGGGAGAAGCGAGCATTGACGGAAGAACAGATATTGAGGGAGAGCGGTGTGCTGTTTTATTACGGCTCTGGCGGAACCCGTGTTGACACGTTTTTCTATACGTTGAAAAACCCTGAAACGCTGTTTAAATTCCCTTTGAGCGACAAGGGAAATGTGAAAGGTGGTTTTGTAAGGTTCTGGGATATGTTCCTGTCATGGACGGGACAGTTGGGGCTGGTGGAGCGGTTGAATATGAAGCGTCAGGGCTATCTGCTGTCGAACGACAAGGCTTTCAATGCGGCTTATTTCATCAACCCGTATTGTGAGGTTGATGTAAAGGAGGTGCTTGAAGATAAGTTCCGCAGGCAGTTACTGATAGATATTTCAGACTTGGTGATGGAGATTTGCCTTCAATACCGTTGCGGAATCAGTGTGGGGCAGCAGGCTGTGATAGACTACTATCTGGCTCATCCTGATGTGGTGTCGCTGATAAGGACATCCGAGATATTCATCAAGGAAACCGAGCTGAACAAGAACGACAGAATACTTTACCCGAAATATAAAGGTAGTTTTGTTTCACATATAAAATTACGCGGCTTATGAGTGATGAACTAAAAGGATTGGAAGGTTTGCTGGACCTTCAGCCGGAAGAGAACAAGTATGTGCAGTGGGGGATACAGTTTAACCCATTCCCTAGGTCTGGAACCTCTAATATCAACGGCAGTGATGAGGTGAATAGGATGCTGAAACCATTGGTCAAGAAGACGATGAACGACATTACGACGTTTATCCTCAATGCCTTGCAACCTAACAATCTTGACCCGAAGGATCAATTTATCAGCGCAACGATAGTGGGAGACTATGGTAGTGGAAAAACCCAGATGCTGATGTATGCCAAAGCTCTGCTTAACGGCATTCGCGACAGCGAGGTTCCGCTGAAACCCTATACCATCTATATTGATAATCCGGGCGGCTCTATCCAAGAGTTTATTGGGAATGTGATTGGTGAGATTGGTGAAGAAAATGTGCGTAAATATGTATGGAACCATATTTTAGACACTATTCAGAAAAGCGAAGAAATCAAGGAACAGCTCAAACCATACGAGCCTAATTCTGCTGTCCTGTTTAATGAAATGAAGGATTCGTTGAATCCCTATGCGGAGGTGAACACTACCAGTTATAAGCAGTTTTTGGACGTGTTTATCAAGAATATGAATTCACAGAAAAAACGTAAGTTTGATGATTTGTTTAGCGGAATAGTCCAGCAGATTTTGTATGATGACACAAAAGATACTACCGTAGCGTACTACTTCTATGAGTTCATATCCGCTGACTTTGGCATAAACAAGACTTGGGAGGCGTTGACCAGTGGCAAATTGAAACAAATGGACGGCAAAGAGGCTGAGGCCATCAGGTATATAGTGAAGTTGCTGAAGCGTGAGGGCTTTACGCATGTCTTTATTCTGGTGGATGAATTTGAGGACTTGACTGCAGGCCGTCTTACCAAGGCTCAGCAAGACAACTATATTCACAACCTGAGAATATTGCTTGACCAGCACAGGGAATGGTGTCTGTTGTTTGCCATTAATCCGCACGCTTTGGAAAGACTGCAAGTGCTTTCTCCGCCTTTGGCAGACAGAGTGCTGGTGAGAAGGATTGCGCTGGACAACCTGACAAACGAAGAGGTTAAGGCAGTGTATGGTACCTATTTGACTTTGGCTAAGTATGAAGGGATTTTACCATTCACCGATGAGGCTGTTGAATACATACGAGAAACAAGCGACGGTAATTTGCGCCGTGTTCTGAAAGCGGCATTTGCCTTGTTTGAGGCTGCTGCTGACCAAGGTGTGAAGGTTTTGGACAAGGAGTTTGTGGAGAATAACATACCAACTGTTTGATTATGGAAAAATGGTCTGCACGATTGGAGAAGTTTACCATCAACTTCTTCGTAGATACTAATATTTTGGTGTATCTGGTAGATGGTAAGTATCCGTCTTTAACGGATTTTATTAAAGCGTTGTCAGAAACACCTGTAGTGGGACTTTATGCCTCTGAATATGTGTTATCCGAGTTTGTTGGGGTAAGGAAACAGGAAGATTATTTTCAAGCAGTCATTGATAAATCCCGCCAGGAAGGGAAGACAATCAATTTATCCGAATTTCTCAGGCATAACAAGACGTATGAGATTAAGGACTATGATTATGATTCGCTGAAAGATGTTGTGAAACAGAAGGTTGATGAAGAGATTGATAGAGTGACTCATGAATTTGGAATTACTTTCCTCCGCAATAACAACAACCTTCTTGTCGGTCCAATGAAGGAGGTATGTCTGTCTACCAAAATCTCGAAAGAAGATAGTCTTGTTTTGGTTTCATCTTTGTTCAGAGAAAAGGAAGAAATAATAACTGAACCTGTGATACTATTGACCAACGATGGTGATTTCTGTAAGTATGCTAACTTGTCAAAAGATTATATCGGAAGCGTTCTGGCAGAGGAGGGATTGCAAAATCCAGGCGTTGAACATATGAATACTATTGGGAGAGTGGCTAACTACAAGGAAGTAAAGAACTTGACGCAGGAAATAGAAGATATCAACAAGAGTGTTGCTGATTATTTGAAAGCCTGTATGAAAGAGTTATTTGGGGAGTATTATATCGGCAATACTTTGAAAGTCAACTTCAAAAATGCCCCGGCACATACTCTTGGTATTGATGTGAAAGCACCAGAATTGAAGAATGGACTCTTCATAGCGATAGTGTCAAAAGACGTGGATTATATTTATTGTCCGCGAGCACAGGCGGATTTTCATAAAGGTCTCGATTCGATAGGGGAGAAGTTCGTGCCGCAGAAGGGAGACAGCCACGTGTCTTTTGTTTGTGATACGGAGGAGGTGGTAGTCAGCGACGAGATTTTCAACAGACTCAATGATGACGGGAACTTAGTGTTTATCCATCCTGATTCGCT
>JAEEGK010002392.1_pt1 | contig 47002 bp, 35 predicted proteins | sample 8958771 | NCBI WGS metagenome assembly JAEEGK01 (sample SAMN16246547, study PRJNA631951) | gut metagenome | biome: gut microbiome; feature: rumen; material: SC-attached | host: Bos | place: Iran: Karaj | collected 2018-10 | reverse complement strand
AATTATTTCATAAGCTCATTGAAAATGACTGCTATTACGTTGATAAGACTCCTTTTATCAGAACCGTGTTTAAGGAGAACAAAGCGGACGTAATGCTTATCACCAGACCGAGACGTTTTGGTAAAACGCTTACCATGTCCACCTTCTATGACTTTCTTTCTCTGAATATCGAAAATCCCGGTGATGTGTCACTTCAGGAGAAATGGTTCAAGGACACCAAGATCTTTGAGGACAAGGAATTCTGCAGTGAATACATGGGGAAGTTTCCGGTAATCTTTATGTCTTTTAAAACCATCGTTCATCAGAATTTTAATGATGCGTATAATCAGTTTGCTACTCTGATATACAGATTGGCACTGCAGTTTGAATATCTGTCTGCCAGTAAGGAACTATCCGATAAACAGAAGGAACAGTATGCCAATCTGAGTAATTATGAAAAGCTTACAGACAGAACCAATAAATCTTATCTGACCGGATCCCTTCAGACGCTTTCCTGTCTTCTTGAAGCACATCATAAGATAAAACCGATAATTCTGATTGACGAATATGATGTGCCTATTGCCAAAGCAGCTTATCATGGCTACTACGATGAAATGATAGATCTTATCAGTCCTTTTTATAACGACACCTTAAAAACAAATACGTATCTTGGCAGAGCAGTGCTTACCGGATGTTTAAGGGCGGCAAAGGAAAGTATTTTTACAGGGCTTAATAATCTCATGGTCTGTTCGATTCTTGATTCCGGGAAAAAAGACATATCCCAGGGAATCGGCTTTACCAAAGAAGAGACTTATGAAGTTTTGTCATATTACGGTTTCACTGACTATTATGATGAAGTAAAAAATAATTACGACGGATACCATTTCGGAACAACTCACATGTACTGCCCATGGGATGTAATGTCCTTCTGCAATGACAATTATGAAAAGCTGAGTGAAAACAAAAACCTGATTCAGGCCGGCAACTATTGGATAAATACCAGCGGTAACGATGTTATCGAAGAATTCATGGGCTTTATCGAGCCTGAAGACGTTGATCTGATGCAGGACCTTCTGGATGGTAAATCAATAACCGCAGAAGTAAGAGCGGCGCTGTGCTACGGTGATTTGCAGAACCATGACATAAATGACTTCTGGACTCTGCTGCTTTATACCGGGTATCTGACCTTTGATCCGGCATACCGTTCATCAATAAAGAATGAATACAGCCTATACATTCCTAATGAAGAAATAAGAGACTGCTTCAGAGATAAAATTCTTGCGTTTTTTAAGACCAATTCCGTCATGAAAGCAAGTACCGGAGAACTGGTAAAAGGATTGTTTGAAGGTGATGCCGAAAAGGTTCAGGACAACCTTAACACGCTCCTGGGCAAATATGTTTCCATCAGGGATTTTGCCACAAACGCTCCGAAGTAAAACTATTACCACGGTTTTATGAACGGACTGCTGGTGAACGGAATTTCACTGATTGAAGAGCAGAAATCAAATTTTGAATCCGGGGAAGGATATATAGATTTGATAATCAAGTCTGTCAGAAGCATAGGAGTTATCGTCATTCTGGAATTAAAACAGACTTCAGATGAAAACGAAGATAAGGTGCTTACTGCCCGGGGAGCCGTTGAACAGATAATCAGAAAGAAATATGCTGATCCGTATATTAAAAGGAACGACGTCAAAGCTGTTATTTCATACGGTATTTGCTTCTGTAAAAAAGAATGTGCCGTTGAAGGGAATAAGCTGAAATAACGTAAAGACGGGCAAATGGAACTCTGTCTAACATCAAACTACACATACTATTCGTTCAGATAGCCTTGGTTCATTTTGTTGTTCTGCAAAATCAAAAGCAACTTGAACGGTGCAAACCGATCAAGTTAGACCTAATCTTTTTTTCTTAAAATTCATAATTCTTTTTTTCGGATAATTCTTAGTTATATTTGCTATAATGTTGCATTGCTTTACGGCACATCAGACTCATATAGCCAAGAACGCAGTTGTTCCGCTTCATGGCTTTAAATAATTGCAGTAAGTCTGTTAACGATATGCCTGCTGAATTTTTTAGGTTTTTTTATTATGATAAAAGTAGTTGTTGATGAGAATATTCCCTTTGCGGACGAATATTTTTCCGGAGGGTGCAGTATTGTCCGGGTTCCAGGACGTACGGTCAGTCCGGAGGAACTGGCGGATGCGGATGCACTGATCATCAGATCTGTCACTCGGGTCAGTGATGAGCTTCTCTGCCGTGCTGATAAACTGTCCTTTGTCGGTACCTGTACCATCGGAACCGATCATGTAGATCAGAAAATTCTTGCAGATCGCGGTATTAAATTTTTCAGTGCCCCGGGATGCAACCGTAACAGTGTCGGTGAATATATTATTTCGGCCATTTTTGTTCTGGCCCGGCGCTACTGTTTTGATCCTGCTGAGCTGTCCATCGGAATCATCGGTGCCGGTAATACCGGAACGTCGGTGATGAACAAGGCCCTTGCACTGGGAATGAAGGTACGCCTGTATGATCCGTATCTTGATGAGGCCGGAACTGATCCGCGCATCTTTTCCTCCTTTGAGGAGGCGCTGTCCTGTGACATTGTAACCTTTCATGTTCCGCTGACCCGTGACGGGAAATATCCGACATATCATCTGCTTGATAAAGATGTTCTCGACAGTTTTTCTGATTCCCAGATCCTGCTCAATGCGTCAAGAGGAGATGTATGGGACAACCGGGCGCTGCTCGAACGGATGAACCGGGGGTCAAAACTTCGCTTCGTGCTCGATGTATGGGAGCATGAACCTAAAATAATCCCGGGCCTGATTGATTATACGGAACTTGCAACACCGCATATTGCCGGGTACAGTCTGGAGGGTAAACTCAACGGCACCGCAACGATTGCGCGCCGGCTTTCCGAATGTTTCGGACTGGATGCGACGCTGCCGGATCCGCGCCTTGTGCTTCCTGCTGCAGACTGCCGTGAAATCACGGTTGATGGTGAGATTACCTCCGGCAGTCTCATGAAACTGATCCATCTGGTATATAATGTCGAGCGCGATGACGGAATTTTCAGATGCGGTTATACTGATGAAAAAAGTTTCGACCGGATGAGAAAAAATTACCCGGTCAGAAGAGAATGGAGTTCGCTGAAGGTAAAAGCGGCGGACAGTCAGAGAAATAAACTCAAGAAACTAGGATTTGATGTAGATGAGTAACTTAAATATTGCTATTGTAGGTACCGATACTGCTGCAGGAAAACTGCTGCTGGAGAAACTTGAAGAAAGTTCCATGGAGATTGAGGTTCTTTATCCGCTGGAAAAACTTCCGGAGGATTATTCATCGATCCGTTTCAGAAAAAAGACCTGTCTGATCGAAAAACTCGATGATTTCGATTTTACCAGTGTCTCCCTTGTTTTCTTTACCGGAAGCAGAAAAAATATTTCCGAGCATATCACCAGGGCGCTGGAGTCCGGCTGTTATGTAATAGATGATACCGGTGCTGAGGTTCCTGATTATGATGTGCTGACCGTTATTCCTGAAATCAACGGTGATGAAATTGCCGGATGCCGTACCAGACTGTTCCGTTCCCCTCATGCGGTGACCATTCAGACCGCTCTTGCAATGAATGAGATTATCAGTCAGTTCGGTTTGGAGTCACTTGATATAACCTCCTTTGAAGCGGTTTCAGGTGAAGGTCAGCCTGCTGTAACCGAGCTGGCGAACCAGGCAATTTCCCTTTTCAACACCAAACCGGTGGTCAACCGTCATTTTCCGGTGCAGATTGCCTTCAACACCATACCAAGCATGGTTGATTTTGAATCCGGTGAATCATACTCGGATCATGAAAAGCAGATCCTTGGCGAGATTGAAAATTTCCTGCCGCAGATTTCCGGCCGGGTATGTGTAAATTCGTTTTTTGTTCCGGTATTCTACGGCCACAGCACCCTGTTCTCCTTCTCAACCTCGATGCCGGTTTCCGTGGAGGAAATCAGACAGGTGCTTGCAGACAGCAGTATGATCAGCTATGTGGACAGAGAGGTGGTAACTCCGGTGACACACGGTGTATCCCGTGATCTTCCGGTGGTAACCAGACTTAGAAGAAGCACAGCGGGTGAGAACCAGTTCAATCTGTTTTCTGTAATTGACAACTCTCTCAAGGGGGAGGTGCTCAACTGCATTCAGATCGCTGAAAAAATTATTGAATATATCGGCTGATCCGGCGGGATCTCAATTTGATAACGGATCAGACTGTTCTGATTTATAAAATAGGGATTTTAACTTATAATCTGTTCATAACAGTTTTAAAAATATAGGATTTCAAGTGATAGTTAGCAGAAAAGGACTGAAGACCCTTGCCGTACTGTTAGCGGGTTTGACGCTGGCCGCATCGGCACAGTCCAGAAATGATGAGAAAAATACATATACCGATCCGAAACTGGAAATTTTCAACGTGCAGATAGTCGGTCCCAGCGGAGTGGTCGGTGAAAGTACCAAATCACACAGCTTTATTCCGAGAACTGTTGTTTTCCCGAACCGTAAATTTTTAAATCCCAACGAACAGAACGGAACAGATCCTGAGGCTCTGAAAATTTCCGGCGGTTTTTTCTTTGATTATGAATTCCCTGGTGATGTGGATTTCAGCAGACACGGTGAGAAGAGGATCGTAAAATCCACCGACAACCTGTGGACTGTCGCATCCGCCACCAAGGATGAACATGTCACCATTCATCAGCAGCTTGCTGCAATTTTCCGAAAGAATCTGCGCTGTTTCCCAAAGGGTAAACTGCAGTTTCTGAACGGATGTCTGCTTGATCTGCCGACTGTCGAACAGGCAAGGGCGGAGGATCAGAAGATCGGCAACCAGCTTAACAAGCAGGGCGGTGTGGCTCTGTCGGAATATACCTATGCTCTCAACACCTGCATCTATGGCGTATGCCGACAGCAGCAGCTTAAAAAGGAGTCGGCGGCAGCTTCCGATGAAAAGAAACCGGAAACCGAACATAAAATAGAACTTGAAACCGCATCCTCCGGCGGTGTTGAGTACTACAAACCGGAGAAGACATCCACGTCAAAGGATCAAATCAGTGAAACTCTTGCACCGAGCGCAACTATCAATCTGGTGGACAATACCGCTGTGGAGCAGGAGGAGGTTCAGAACGAGGGCGGATATTCCCGTGATGAAAACAGCCGCGGCTCCCGCCGGCAGAACCCTGAAGCGCCGGTATCGGACAATGTGGTTGCCAAAGGATCCTCCCTAACTTTCTCCAGCCGGGATCAGACGGTCAGGGCTACCAATAAGAAAGGAGAGGTTCTGTCTGAGGTGGTGCAGAACTATGATGAACAGCTTGAACGTCTCAAACAGAAACTGAATCAGAGTTCAGAAAGCAGCAGGGGAGGTTCTGCTGAAACCCAGCGTGAACTGCAGGCTCTGCGGGCCGAACTGTCTGAACTTAAACAGCTGATGCGGGAGAATGCCACCCGTCCGATTGAAATCAGACAGCTCGAAAGCAAATCAGAAACATCCGTGCTGGAATATATACTGATTACCATTCTTCTGGTGATCTGCGGTGCCGGCGGATTCTGGTGGTTCTACAAAACCATGGTCCTCGACAAAATTGTGGAGGATCGTCCTAATGATCTGCTGGAGGATTTTGAAGAAAAACCGAGAAAGCGCCGTCAGAATGTTAAAAAACAGAGAGAACCGTCTGACGTGGATTCTGCAGCATCCGTGAAAACTGAAGTCCGCAAAAGTGCAGACGGTCAGGATTCCAGACTTGAGGATGATGACGATGATCAGTCTCTGCTGATTGTGAATCAGATCGGTGAGGATAATACCGAACAGGTGATTGCCGAGGCCAGGGCAAAAATCGAAGATCAGCAGCGCAAGCAGGAGGATATCGTCAATAAAAACGAAAATATTGTCGATTCCATGATGTTCGGACAGAATTCAACCGTTGAGTCTGTTGACGTATTTGATACCGAGCTGGTTCAGCAGGATTTCAGCAGTCATACGGTGGAAAAGGTCGATTTATCAAAGGTTGACGGGCATCAGTAGGCCCGCGGCGGTACCTGCGGGGTATTGCAGACAGTGTTAAGAGGGGGATCGGTTATGGGCAGAGCAATTCTTGGAATGATTCTTTCACTTCTCGGGAACGGCGGGAACTTAAGCAGTGAGGTTCATGCTGAAACGGTACGATATCAGGATTTGACTGTCACTTATGAGGGACAGCTGATAAAAATTACTGCTCAGACCAATCCGAGTACCGGTTTTGACTACAAGGTAAAGGATTATGACGCTACTGCCATAAGTGTCCTCCCTGCAAGCTATTATATGGATGAGAAGGATCGTGAACTTGACGGAGCTTCTTCTCTCGGAACCTACCCGGTGAAGATCCTTAAACCTGGAAACACCTCCTTCATTTTCAGCTATCTGCGTGACTGGGAGGGTGGTGAAGTTGCTTCAACCTACAGGTTTGATATTACCGCCGATGACAGACTCAATGTTACCGACATCAGTATTTCTGATGCCAGAGCCCCGGAAAAGAAAACTTTCAGCTATGAACGTCTGAAAATAAGTTACGGCGGTGATCTTGTAACTATCAATGTTAAAACCAATCCGAGCACGGGATTTGACTGGTATTACAAAAAGACGGACGATTCGTCTGTGAAAATTATGAAGCCGTCATACAAATCAACCTCCACTGATCCGACTGCTGCCGGAGCTCCTTCCAAAGGCAGTTATCCGCTGCAGATCCTCAAAGAGGGACAGACCTCTTTTTATTTCTCCTACATGCGCAACTGGAAGGGCGGCGAAATCGCCGATACCTACAGAATTGATGTAACCGCATCTGCAGGTCCTGTTATTGACAGGGTTGAGATTGTGAGGGTTGATGAACTGAAGGATATTCCGGATCTGCACGAATAATCCGGATAACTACCAGTTTCTGTATTCTCTGATGATGTTCCAGGCTCTGTCGATGTGTTCACAGATCTCCCGGTGCAGCTTTCTCTGCTCTTCGTCAAGTTTTCCGGAACTGTCGCTGCCGTGTTTATAGCGTTCCGCCAGATCTGTGTACATCCTGCGGGCGTCGGCAGGTGCGGCGTTGACATCGATATCCAGAAACAGGTAGGCATTGCTGATTTCCCGCGGCATTGCCGGAGCATCGTCCGTTTCGGTGAAAAATTTTTCATACTGGTTGGCAACCGAGCCGACATTCCCCGTGAAATTGTAGGTGCTGATATAGGTTTCGGTGTCCTCCCGGTACACGAAATTGTATTTTTTCAGAAACACCTTCAGCAGCTTTTCCGCATCGGTGCTGCTGATTTTCATCCATCTGGCGAACTTGAAAAAAGTATTTTTTTCACGCACGGTCAGCACATTGTCGAAGAACAGAATTCCCACCAGGGTATTGAACAGACCCATCCTGACGGTTCTGCTGTCCCAGACCCCGCGGTGACTATGTACCAGTGCCGCAATATCCTCCTCCTGCATCTGTTTGCCTTTGTTGAAAAATTTGAAGAAGGATTCGATCTGAACCGGATTGAACTCCTGGCGGTAGGCCAGATCCCAGACGTATTTATAGATGAAGTGGTTGTTCAGACTGCTGTTTTTCCCGGTAAGATATCCGAGACTGTAGCCGAGAAATTCACATTTTTTGTCGGAACCGGTTTTATAGACAATTTTTTTAAATGACGACAGCAGAAACTTCCTGACCGTCCCCTTCTTCAGATCTTTTATCTGAATGGACAGACTGGCCACGAAGATTACAACTAAAAATAGAAAGATATAATAACCAAATGACATGATTACACTCCTGAACCTGCCGGATTGCAGAATTTCTACCAGTTTCGCGCCTTGCAGACAGTCTCCCAGGCATTCTGGATCTGCTGGCACAGTTCCTTGTATCTTTGGATCTCCGCCTCTCCGAGTTTTTTACCGTAGGCACGATCCGGGTGGTAGCGGTGCATCATACGGTGGTAGGCCCGTTTTGCTTCAGCCTCAGGGGTATCCATGGTAATCTGGAGAAGCAGGTATGCCTGATCAAGTTTCTCCTCGCTGTATGAAGTTCCGCCTGATTTCCCGCCGCTGTAACCCTGACTGCCGGAGTTTGAACTGCCCGAACTGTTTTCCTGCTGTGCTCTTCTGCGGGAATCGGTGTAGCCGTCCTCGTACCAGTAGTAGCCGCGTTTCTGCCCCTGCTGCTGTTCCTGCTCCTGCTGTTCCTGCCGGCCTCCGTCGGTTCTTGCCCATGCGCCATCGGCAAAATAATCCTCCTCGAACAGATAGGAGCGGTAGCAGTTTGAATCTTCATCTTTGACAAAACTGTATTTATTGATGAAAGAGGTAAACAGCCGGTCAAGCACCTGTTTTGAAAGTTCGACGGTTTTACCGAAGCGGTAGTAGAGATCAATCTCCTTCGGACTCAGCAGATTGTCCATGAAGAAAATGGATACAATCCTGGTGAATGTTGCAATTCTGTCCTTTTCACTGTCCCAGATGCCTCTGTTTTCGGTAAACAGCTCCGCCACCTGCGGAAATTTGTAGGTTTTTCCTTTTTTAAAGTATGTAAAGAATTCAGCAACCTGTTTGTCATCCAGTTCCTGATCGTAAATATCGTCCCAGATCTGCTTGTAGATCAGAGTATTGTTCAGTCCGCTGTTCTGTGCATAGAAATAGCCGGTGGCAATGGCGGTCATTCTTATTTTTTTATATTTCCTGCGGTGGAGAAAGTATGACACCATCTTTTTTAAAAAATTGGAATCGTCCTCGACACCTGATACCTTCAGTGAGTGATCAGTGATGGAACGCTTGAACATTGGAATGTCCAGAAAGTTTGAGATGATGTAGATAACCACAAAGATCAGTGTGGCTACGGGAAACAGAGTATCATTATTCAACGGCGGATATTCTCCAGGGAGCAGTAACAGAATTTTTTTTGAGCATTATACTACTGTGAAGGCGGATCTTAAAAGCGTGCTGTGTCCAATTTTTTAAGAGTATGGCTGCATATGCTGAATTCTTCAGATCCTGCTGCAGTGCTCTTTGCCCTGCGTCGCTCCTCCTCTTTCGGAAGGTCCGGCAGATTGACTGACGTAAATTGTTCACGGGCCCGCCCTCTGTTATAATTATCCTGATTTTGCTGTTTTTTAACTTCAATAACCGGTTGGAACAGAAAATGCATGAATTGCTATCGGTCGTTGATTTGTTAAAACTAAGGTTGTAACTATGAAATTGCATGTTGTTGGATGTTTGTTATTACTGCTTACAGCAGTATCCGTGCTGCCGGCACCGGCCGCAACAGTGAGTGATCGCGTAGAGAGCAGGGCACAGACACTGGATTCATCAAAAGTTTATACCACCCCTCTTTGCGGAGGCGACAACTGCAAATCCCGCTCAGGCAGAGATGCTTTGAAACCGCAGCCGAACACCGCGGCACCGGCAAAAAACAGCGGCAGACATAAACCGGTACCATGGACCGAGGTCTCATCACGGGGAAAAAACAACACAACGTCAGCCGGCAGTGTTAAAAAAACGACAACCTTAGAACTTTTCAGCAACGACTATTTTGACCGCAGTTTCCCTGATACTGTTGATTTTTCGACAGAAGGCAGAGTTTACAACAGAAACGGCAACGAAGGTTTATGGAGGATCGCTGAGAACACCCGCGGCGGGCTTCCGCTTTACAAACAGATGTCAGCCGTATACCGCAAGAATCTGGCCTGCTTTGTAAAAGGCAATATCAATGAAATAGTCCCTGGCTGCAGAATAGTACTTCCTACCCGGGAGCAGGCGGAGGCCGAATATGAGGAACACGGCAGAAATCTTCTGTATTTTGCCGGAGTCGACAGCGCCCGCTATCAGTATGCTCTTGAAAACTGCAGATACGGGATCTGCAAATTCAAGAAGGATCAGTCTGTAAAAGATTCCGGTAGCGGTGAGACTGCTGCTCCTGCCGGCGAAACCCCGAGTATTGCCGTAGCTAAAGTAAAGGAGGAGGATCGCAACGCAGCGAAGACTGCTACAACTGATGTGGATCTCAAAAATGCCAAGCTTGATATCAAACTGGTGGATGAGAACGGCAGAGCTAAACAGAATGTCCTGATTGGTAAAAACGGTGAAAATATTGACGGTACCTCCCTCTCAATGCTGGATCAGGAATCCTTCGACAAATACAATCGTGAGCTCAATGCCCAGCTGGATAAGAAATTCGGTGAGCCGATTGAACAGCTCAGACGGGAAATCATTCAGCTTAATAAGAACCAGGTAACCATGAATCAGCAGCTGCAGGAGGATATCAAGGCTCTGAATCAGCGAATCGATAATCTTTCTGCCGAAATAGAGAAAAAACTGGCCCAGCTGCCGGAACAGATGCCGTCCCCGGCCCAGCAGGTTGTGGTTCAGGAGGATTCAAATCTCAAGATCTGGGTGGTTGTGGTTACAATAATTCTCTGTATCATGTCCGTTGCCGCCTACTATATCATGAGTAAAACCAGAAAGATGCAGCCGGACGATGATGTCGGAGATGAGGATGATGAAGGCGAGGATATCAGTGACGGAATTGACGGTTTAATGACGATCAATACCGCCATGAATGGCGACGGGCTCGGAGATCTGGAGCAAACATCACCTGAAACATCTGATGCAAGCAGTGAGATTAATCTTAATACCGGAGAGACTGATCAGGTTAATCAGGAGAAGAAGGAGTTCATTCTCGAGGACGGCAGTCTGGAACAGAGCAGCGAACTTGTTCCTTCGGATCTCAATGAGGACAGTGAACCTGTGCAGGAAAACAGTTCAGGTTCCGGTATGAAGCTTGAGCTGGATTTAAACGAACTTGGCGACGAAAAACCTATAGCACGCCAGGAGAAAAAGCCTGATGCATTCGATTTTGATTTCGACGTATGGGATGAAAACAGTTTTGATCTTGCTGAAAACCTTGATACCCCTGAAAAACTTGATGAATTTATCCAGAAACTTCAGAGCAAGGATGCAGAGGCTGAAGGCGGTAAGGAATTAAAAACTGTTGACGATATTCTTAATTCGATCGGTGAGCAGGATGACAACCAGCCTGCTGATGCAGCCTCAGGCGGAACAGACAGTCCTGCAGCAGCTGATTCTGTTGCAGTTTCTGATGCCGGTGATACGCCGGGCAACGATGATCTTGACGATTTAATCAGTCAGGTACAGTCAGCCCCTGAAGCCGACGACAAGGTAAGCAACGACGATCTTGATGATTTAATCAGTCAGGTGCAGTCAGCCCCTAAAGCCGACGACAAGGTAAGCAACGACGATCTTGATGATTTAATCAGTCAGGTACAGTCGGCACCGAAGGCGGATGACAAGGTAAGCAACGATGATCTTGATGATTTAATCAGCCAGGTACAGTCGGCACCGAAGGCGGATGACAAGGTAAGCAACGATGATCTTGATGATTTAATCAGCCAGGTCCAGTCAGCACCGAAAAAGGAGCTCCGTCCTGATGATAAGCTGAATAACGATGAACTAGATGATCTGATCAATTCAATCCAGGCGGAACCGGCCCCGAAGAAGGAGGCCCGTCCTGATGACAAGCTGAATAATGATGAACTTGATGATCTGATCAATTCTGTTCAGGCATCGAAGGCACCGCAGAAAAAAGCAGCTGCCACTGAAAAACTGAGCAAGGATGAACTGGATGATCTTCTAAGTTCAATCCGGTCAGAACCTGCAGCAAGGAAAAAGGCGGATAATAAACAGTCGGCACAGGCCTCACCGGGAGTGAAACCGGCTGCTTCCGCAGTACGCCGGCCGGCCGGACCTGCGAGCGCAAAGACTGCAGGCTCCGGAGCATCAGCCAAAGTTAAAAACGATGAGATTGATGATATTCTCGGTCTGGTCAAAGATCCTAACGGCCAGAAGGCTCTCGATGATCAGATTAATAATCTGATCGATCAGGCCCAGGAGGAAATGAACCGCTACGAACCTGATCGTGAAGAGGAGGAAATGACCGAGGATGAGGAAAATCTGATTAAACTTGCGCAGGCGTTTATCGGAATAGATGACAAGCAGGGGGCGAGGGATATTCTTCAGGAAATTATGAAGACCTCGACTACCAAAGCTTTCACCAAAGCAAGTAAAATGTTGGAAAAACTATAAATTATAAAATGAGAATTGCATTAGGAATCGAATACGACGGCAGTAACTATCAGGGATTTCAGCGTCAGTACAGACTGGCGAGCATTCAGGAGTGTCTTGAGACTGCAATAGGAAAAATTGCGGATTGCAGTACTGAAATATACTGTGCCGGCAGAACAGACGCCGGGGTGAGCGCAACACAGCAGGTAATACATTTTGACTATAACGGGGCCAAACCCCGCAAGGTCAGTTCATGGCTTACCGGCTGCAATGTTTTTCTTCCTCCTGATATTTCGGTTAAATGGGCGAAGGAGGTACCGGATGAATTTCATGCCAGATTTTCAGCCTTTGAACGAACCTACCGCTATATCATTCTGAATTCACACAGCCGTCCAGCCATCATGGGCCGGGGGATCAGTTTCTATCCTGGTAAAAGGCTGGATGAGAGACTTATGCATGAGGCCGGCCAGTATCTGCTGGGCGAGAATGATTTCAGCTCTTTCAGGGCATCTGAATGCCAGTCGAAAACCCCTTTCAGAAATATCCATAAACTTACGGTGACCCGTGATCGTGACTACATTGTTGTAGAGATCAGCGCCAACGCCTTTCTTCATCACATGGTTCGCAATATAGTCGGAGATCTGCTGGAGGTCGGCTATCACCGCAGGCCGAAGGAGTGGATCAAAGAACTGCTGGACGCCAGGGACAGAACGCTCGGCGGTGAGAATGCCCAGCCGAACGGACTTTATCTGGTAGGTGTCGCCTATGATCCTTCGTTCGGCATTCCGTCTGAACCTACCGGTCCTCTGTGGTTCTGATCCTCCCGGGATTATGTGAATTTACCGGATCATCCCACAAAATTTGCAATTAAGCTACATATCAGTGATCCCTTATGCTATAATCACGGGGATTTTTAACAGAGGAACAATATTTTGAGTTGGTTAGATTTTTTAAGCGGCAACAGCGAGGCCAAGGCTAATATCGATTCTAAAGCCAAAACTGCCAATATTCCTGAAGGTGTCTGGACCAAGTGTGATGACTGTCAGCAGGTGCTCTACAGGGTTGAACTTGAGAAAAACCTGTTTGTCTGTCCAAAATGCGGTGCACATATGAGGATCTCTGCCCGTCAGCGTCTGATGAGATTCCTGGACATTACCAATCAGCAGGAACTCGGTCAGGATCTGGAACCGCAGGATATTTTAAAATTCAAGGATTCCAAGCGCTACAAGGATCGTATTGCGGATGCCCAACGCAAGACCAATGAAAAGGATGCTCTGGTAGTGATTAAAGGCACACTCAAGGGTATTCCTGTTGTATGCTGTGCATTTGAATTCAACTTCATGGGCGGCTCCATGGGTTCTGTGGTAGGTGCCCGTTTTGTGAAGGCTGTCAATGAGGCGATTGCTGAAAGAAGAGCGCTGGTGTGCTTTTCAACCTCAGGCGGTGCCCGTATGCAGGAGTCTCTGTTTTCTCTGATGCAGATGGCCAAGACCAGTGCTGCCCTGGACAGACTTTCCAAACAGGGTCTGCCTTACGTTTCTGTTCTTACCAACCCTACCATGGGCGGTGTTTCAGCAAGTCTTGCCATGCTCGGTGATGTCAACGTGGCTGAACCTAAGGCTCTGATCGGTTTTGCCGGTCCGCGTGTAATTGAGCAGACCGTGCATGAGAAACTTCCTGAAGGTTTCCAGAGATCAGAATTCCTCCTGGAGAAGGGTGTGCTCGACAAGATAATCGACCGCCGTGAGATGAGAGATTCCCTGGCCCGTATTATCGGAAAATTTATGAATATCGAACCGGTTGAACAGTAGGACTGTTCCGGCTTTCAACTGTTTAGTGCTATGCCCTGTGTCATTGACATGGGGTTTATTTTTTTTGTTACCGGATTTTTGAAGTATGAGTGAAAAAATTAATGCTGATTTCAGTGTGGAGCAGTGGCTGTCCTATTTTGAAGGGATCCATCCTGCAAAGATTGAACTTACTCTGGATCGCATGCGTACGGTGGCTGAACATCTTTCGCTGCTGACTGTTCCCGGGAGAATTGTCACGGTTACCGGTACCAACGGCAAGGGATCCGTGACCGGACTTCTGTCCCGGATCCTGCAGCATGCCGGCTATACCGTCAATCTCTACAACAGTCCCCACCTGATCAGATTTAATGAACGCATCACCGTTCACGGCAGAAATATCAGTGATGAACTGCTGCTGGAGGCTTTCGGAAAGATTGAGCAGGCCCGCCGTGACACCGGTATTTCCCTTACTTTTTTTGAAATAACCACGCTGGCCGCTTTCTATGCGTTTATCAAAAATCCGGCGGATTTTGTAATCCTTGAGGTGGGAATGGGCGGACGTTATGATTCGACCAATCTTCTTGATGCTGAATTAGCCGTTATTACCAACGTGGCTCTGGATCATACCGCTTTTCTAGGCGCAACCCGCGAGGAGATCGGCTATCAGAAGGCCGGTATTCTCAAATCCGGTGCCAAACTTGTCTACGGTGAGACGGATCTTCCGGACAGTGTGGCGCAGTGGACCCGTCAGGTGTCGGGTGAACTGTTCTGTCTAGGCCGGAACTACAGTTTCACTCTGAACCGGGAGCAGCATACATTTACCTACTGCGGGCTGCACCGGACGTTAGCAGATCTGCAGGTACCGTCCATTCCGGTGGAAAACGCTGTGAATGTGCTGGCCGCCCTCGAGGTTCTGAAGGTGAATGCCGATGAGCAGCTGCTTCGTGAGCAGATCGGCTCCTTCGCCATGCCCGGAAGAATGCAGAAGGTTATGAGCAGTCCTGACGTATATGTGGATGTCGGTCATAATTCCCATGCCTTCGGTTTTATTTCCCGCAGGCTTGATCTGATTGCCTCAGATCGAAGATGTATCGCGGTGGTGGGGATGCTGCGTGATAAGGATTTTGCAGCGGCACTTAATACGATTGCCCCTAAAATCAGCCGCTTCTATATCGGTTCGATCCCCGGGGAGCGCGGAACTCTGGCTTCTGATTTGAAAAATGCAATTCAGGATCCGCAGAAGCGTCAGAACGCTGAATGCTTTGATTCGGTTATTGATGCTTTCCGCAAAGCGCAGGAGGATACCTCCGAGCATGATCTGATCCTGGTATTCGGCTCTTTTATGACTGCAGGTCCGGTTCTTGAATACCTCGGAGTGCAGTGCGGACTGTAGATTCTGCACGCTGCCGCATTCGCCCCGGGACTGTTATCCGGCTGAATGTCTGCCATGTACCCTGACGAATTCCATCCTCATAGTCTCAGCAGTTCCCGACTATGTATACAGTCTGTTTCATCCGTTAAAGAACTGTTTGAAAAAATCTAATTCTTTTTGAGAATTGCTTTAATTCTCAATTTTTTTGTACTGACTATGATAGAATAGGCAACATTGGCATATTGCAACTGTAATGGATGATATTTGCAAATTGCAGAAAATTATAATAAAGGGTGAAAAATGGATAATAAGAAAAAAAGCGGAAAGTTTAATAAAGTTAAATTGATTGTTATTGCGGCTTTTGCCGTATTACTGATTTCTGTCTATCTTATTTCGGTTTACGCAACAGTTTATCTTCATAACAGGATCGTGGATAATCTGAAGAGCCGTATGGTTGCTTCAAATCCGGGACTTGTGTTTGAGGAGCATGAGTTTGATTCCGAAGGTCTGTTTTCCACCGGGAGAAATTTCATTGTCCGGACAGCTGACGGCACTCTTGGATTCAATTTGATCATCCAGTCCAATTTTTCAGTTCCTTTTATCGAAAAATCAAAAATTTTTATCAATCATCCGACCGGCTCCATGATCAAATGCGACGGCTGTGATTTCCAGTCTTTTGTGGCGGAAGGTGAACTGGATATAAGCTATATCTCCAATTCATACAACGGGGTTATCGGTGTACCGTCCTTTACAACCGGCAAGAAGATTTCCGTTCAGATCAACCCGGGCACTGTGGCATTCAGCGGTGATTTTGCCTCCAGAAAGACCACGGTGGATCTCAACCTGCAGGGTGTGAAATACTTTGACAGTAACACCAATGTACGCAAGAGCCTCGAGAATATCTCCGGAACTCTCACTGTTTCTCTGCAGGACAACCGTTTCTTCATCCAGACCGACCGTCTCAACATCGGAAAATTCTATGTGAACAACCGTCTTTACAGTGATAAACTGGTAATTGACGGAATCAATCTTAAAGTAACCAATGAGAATTCCGTAACCAGCGGTAGACTCATCAATTCCGTGCTGTCAGCAAGTGCCAAAACTCTATCCTATGATAACGAGAATTATGATTCAGAACTTGATGTCAACCGTGTAGGTGTGCTTCTCAAGCTGAACAATGTAGATCAGACCTGTTATTCAGCTCTCGGCGAAATCTTTTTCAATCTTTACGACTTCCTGCATGAGGACGGCCACAAGTTCAATTATGATCTTTTCAAATATTTCATGAATAACGGCTCATCCATTGATATCGACCACATACTGCTGGTGTCCACCCAGAGCATGGGCAAGTTTGAGATTGAAAAGGGCAGTAAAATTGCATTCTCCGGAAACAGCAAGCTTTCAAGCAAGGAACGCACCGCGCTCGGTCTGAAGTTCAAGATTACCGAACAGTTCCTTAATGATTTCCCGAATCATCTGAGGATTAAGAATCTGTTCATTACTGAGAACGGCTGGCTTGTACACGGTTCCACCGACTCCAAGGATGAGTATTCAACCAAACTGACCATTGATAACGGTCAGTGCACTCTGGGTGAGTATTTCCTCAGTGACTGCTGATAAGCAGAAGTAACAGTTCATTAAATTAAAAAAATAACCCGGACGTATGTTCCGGGTTATTTTTTAACACTGGTGATTAAGTGTTTGTGACGGTGCTACTGCATCACTGACAGCAGTTCATCACAGCTTTTGCGTTTTGGAGCCTGCGGATCTGCATCGGTATATCCCAGTGCAACCAGTGCTGATACGGTGTAGATTGAAAGATCCACATTCAGCAGCTGTGCAACTCTACTTTCGTCATAGATCCCCATAATCAGAGAACCGACGTTTTTACTGTATGCGGCAAGACAGAAGGTCTGGGTTGCAATTCCGGCATCGAAGGACTGCCAGTGGGTTCCCAGACTGGTGGTAGGGTTTCCGTCCGGATTGTAGCCGCTCACCCCCCTGCGGGTGACTACTGCGACCAGGGTGTTGCATTCCGTAACGCGGGTCTGGTTCGGTCCGAAGCCCATCATGGCCTGATCGGCGATCTGCTGCTTCAGCTCCGGGTTTTTTACCGCAATGTATGAGGCGGTCTGTGAATTTTTCCAGGAAGGTGCGAAGGAGGCGATTTCCACTATTTCCTTCAATACTGACACCGGAATGTCCTTTTCATTGTACGCGCGTATACTGCGCCTTCCCTTTATGCAATTTATAGCGTCCATGGCGCCTGCTCCTTATTTAAGTGAATGATCTGTTTCGCGGCCGTGCCGCGCAGGGTTCCATGATAAGCCGCGGCCTAACCGGTTGGCAAGTTATTCCGGCGCCCGGCTCACCGGTCTGTGATCCGCATTCACTGCGCCGTCGGCAGTTGATTGTCCGTGCCGGATAAAATTGCCGGCGGACCGCTAAAAATCAAAGCAAAATGCGCTCGAAAATGGTATAATTTACACATTAATTTTGAAGTTTTTTAGGTATTTTAATGAATATTAGAAGTGTTGAGATTGTAGATGAATTAAAGCAGTCATATCTTGATTACGCCATGGACGTAATCGTGGATCGTGCCCTGCCTGATGCGCGGGACGGTCTGAAACCGGTACACCGCCGTATTCTCTACGCAATGTATGATTTAAGAATTTTCCACGAGCATGCCACCGTAAAATCCGCCCGTGTGGTGGGAGAGGTTATCGGTAAATATCATCCTCACGGTGATTCCGCCGTATACGAAACCATGGTCCGCATGGCTCAGGATTTCTCTCTGCGCTATCCGCTGATCGACGGTCAGGGAAATTTCGGTAGTATCGATAACGATCCCGCTGCTGCAATGCGTTATACCGAAGTGAGACTTCAGAAAATTTCTGAGAGGATCCTCGATGATCTGAACAAGGAAACCGTGGATCTGAAGGCCAACTACGATAACACCCTGATGATCCCGGACTATGTGCTGCCTACCAGGATCCCGAACCTGCTGGTAAACGGTTCCTCCGGTATTGCAGTAGGTCTTGCAACCAATATTCCTACCCACAATCTTACCGAGGTGATCAACGGTGTGCTGGCGGTGATTGACGATCCGCAGATTACCAACAATCAGCTCATGAAGTATATTCCGGGTCCTGATTTTCCTACCGGAGGCCAGATTTTCGGCCGCGACGGTATAATCAGCGCCTACAATACCGGCAAGGGCCGTGTGATACTCAGATCAAGATACCATATTGAAACATCGGATGACGGCCGTCAGACCATTGTCATCGATGAAATTCCGTACGGCGTGGTCAAGATGGATCTGGTAAGACAGATTGTAAATCTCGTCAACGAAAAGAAGATCAGCGGGATCAGCGAAGTATGCGACCGCAGCGGAAAGGACGTGAGCACGGGTATACGTATTGAAATTGAACTGAAGCAGAACGAATATGCCGAAGTGGTGGTAAACCACCTGTTCAAGATGACCATGATGCAGTCAAGCTTCCCGGTTAATATGGTTGCAATCGTCAAGGGCCGTCCTAAGACTCTGACTCTGCGCGAATGCCTTGACTGCTTCATTGAACACCGCAAAGAGGTGGTTACCCGCCGCAACGCCTTTGATCTGAGAAAGGCCCGTGACCATGCCCATCTGGTTGAAGGTCAGCTGGCCGCCCAGGATAATCTTGACGAGGTGGTACGACTGATCCGCACCAGTCAGACCAGGGACGAGGCAAAGAAACGTCTGCTGGAGAGAGAATGGCCGATCCATGTTGAGCAGAACGCTGAAGGCGAGACCTTCCAGACTCTGCTGGAGCGCTGCGGTGCAGACTGCCGTCCGATGTATGTGGCCCCGGAACTGGGCTACCACAACGGTGTCTACAGACTTACACCGGAGCAGGCCGACAATATTCTTGCAATGAGACTGTCACAGCTGGTTCGTCTGGCCAAGGATGAACTGTTCGCAGACTACCGCGAACAGGCCGCCATCGTGGAGAAATGTCTCAGAGTACTGCATTCCATCGAAGAGCTGATGAAGGAAATCAAGGGTGAACTGATTGAAATCCGTGAGGCCTTCGGTGACGCCCGCAGAACTGAAATTGTTGATGCAGCCGTATCAATCGAGATTGAAGATCTGATTACCCCGTGCGAGGTGGTGGTTACCCTTTCCAAGAGCGGTTACGTTAAATACCAGCCGCTGGAGGACTACAATGCCCAGAGACGCGGCGGTACCGGACGCAAGGGTGCAAATCTCAAGGATGATGATGCGGTCTACAAGCTGATTGTGGCCAACCTCAAGGATTACATCATGTGCTTTACCAATCTCGGTAAAGTGTACTGCATCAAGGTATTCCAGCTTCCTGAAGGTTCATTCTACTCACGCGGCCGTCCGATTGTGAATGTGATTCCGATCCAGGAGGGTGAATTTATCACCGCCATACTGCCGATCAAGGATTTCAGTGACGGCAAGTACGTGGTACTGGCAACCAGACGCGGTTTCGTGAAGAAGGTTCGTATTTCCGAATTCTCCAATGTAATGAAGTCAGGCAAGAAGGCTATCACCTTCAAGACTGAGAACGATATTCTGATCGGTGCAGATCTTACCGACGGTGATGACGATATTATCCTTGTAACAGCAGACGGAAGACTCAACCGCTTCAATCAGAAGAAGAATCCTAAACCTAGTCCGTTCGTGCTGGAGAAGGTTGCCCTGGAGGGCGAAGATGAAAACATCATCGAAGATGCCGAGGTTGAAGAGGCTGCTGCAGACAGCAGTGATGCAGATCCTGATGATGACGATCAGAATACCACCGAACTGCTTCGTCCTATGGGAAGACTGGCAGGCGGCGTAAGATGTTTCAACCTGCTCGGTGATGACTACGTGGTATCTCTGATTGTGCCTAAGATCGAACTGGGCGGCAGACTTCTGTTTGCTACTGAAAGCGGTTACGGCTCCATCATCCAGATCGCCAGATTCCCGAGAAGAAACGGCAGAAACTCCCAGGGTGTTCGTTCGATGAAACTTGATGATCGCAACGGTAACAGATTGGTAGGTGCACTTCAGGTTACCCTCGAAGATGAGGTAATGCTGATCACTGATCAGGGTAATATCATCAGAACCTTTGTTGATCAGATCAGAGAGACCGGACGTCTGTCCAAGGGTGTGAGAATCATCCGTCTTGCCAACGATGCAAAACTGATTACCCTTGAGCGTATTGCCAGAGAGGCGCTTGACGACAAGGATGAGGTGATCAGCAGTGAGGATGCGGCTGAAACTGAAGCCGGAACCGTTACTGATGATGCATCGGAGCAGGAGCCGCAGAACAGCGATCAGTAGGCTGCGGCGGTCGAACTTGACGGAGGGGGTTTTTCAAACTAAACTAAAGACAGAGTGTTCAGAGGTTTGCGCCGTACCGGCGTAAAAATCCCCGAAAAATAATATCAGTCTCCGGATCCGGGATCCGGAGTGTTTATTTAAGTGAGTGTATAAATAACATGAGTAGAGTATATAATTTCAGTGCAGGCCCTTCAATGATGCCTCTTGAGGTGCTGAAACATGCACAGGATGAATTTCTGGATTTCAACGGTCAGGGTGCCTCTGTAATTGAAATGTCCCACCGTTCAAAGGAATACCAGGCGGTGGCACAGCAGGCCGAACAGGATCTGCGTGATCTGCTGAACATTCCTTCAAACTACAAGGTGCTGTTCCTTCAGGGCGGCGGCCGCGGACAGTTTGCCGCAGTTCCGCTGAATCTGCTGAACGGCAGTAAAAAGGCCGACTATATTGTTACCGGTGCATGGTCCAAATATGCCACCAAGGAAGCTAAAAAATTCGGCGACATCCGTACCATTGAAGGTACCGAGACAGTTGACGGTGTGGTGAAGCTGGCTCCTCTTCCTGAATTCAGAGAGGATGCAGACTATGTTTACTACTGCTCAAATGAAACCATCCACGGTATCGAACGTTTTGAAACTCCGAAGATCAAAAGCGGTATTCTGATCAATGATGCCTCCTCTGAATTTCTGTCAAAACCTATGGATGTAACCCAGTTCGGTCTGGTATTTGCCGGCGCTCAGAAGAATGTGGCACCTGCAGGTCTCACCATTGTGATTGTTCGTGATGATCTGATTGGAAAGGCTGCTGAATACTGTCCTACCATCATGGACTACAAGATTAATGCCGACAAGGAATCAATGTACAATACTCCTCCGACATTCTGCTGGTATATGGCCGGTCTGGTATTCAAGTGGCTCAAGCAGAAGGGCGGTCTTGCAGTAATGGAGCAGGAGAATATTGCCAAGGCTGCATATCTGTATGATTATCTTGACAGCACCGATTTCTACAGTAACAACATCGATCCTTCCTGCCGTTCCCGCATGAATGTGCCGTTCTTCCTGAAAAACGAGGAACTCAACGATAAATTCCTTGCTGAAGCCAAGGCCTGCGGACTTACCACCCTCAAGGGTCACAGAGATCTGGGCGGTATGAGAGCCTCCATCTACAACGCAATGCCGATGGAGGGTGTGAAAGCTCTGGTTGCATTCATGGATAAATTTGCTGTTGCAAATAAATAGATCTTTTTTTGAAAATCATTCATGCCTCTGAATGGAGTATACGGTTCAGGGGCTTTTCAGTTTGAAGTTTATGGAACATATTAAATTAGAAAAAGTCAGTGATATCAGGGGTTCTGTCAATCTGCCTGGATCCAAGAGCCTGTCAAACCGTGCCCTGCTGCTGGCCGCTCTTGCCCGCGGCACAACCCGGCTGACCAATCTGCTTGACAGTGATGATGTCAGACGTATGCTTGAAGCTCTGCAGGAGCTGGGAGTCAGATATACCCTCAGTGAAGATCGCACCGCCTGTATCATTACCGGACAGGGTGGAAAATTCAACACCGGTACTTCTCCGGTAAATTCCCTGGAGCTTTTCCTGGGCAATGCCGGAACCGCCATGAGACCGATTACCGCTGTTCTTGCTCTTTCAGACGGTGAGTTCATCCTTACCGGTGAGCACCGGATGTATGAGCGTCCGATCAGACATCTGGTTGACGCACTGCGCCAGGCCGGGGCCGACATAACCTATCTTAAGACAGAAGGTTATCCTCCGCTGAAAATTACCGGCAGACCGCTTCACGGCGGTGAGGTGGAAATCGACGGCTCTATCTCCAGTCAGTATATAACCGCTTTTCTGATGGCGGCTCCGCTGATGAACGGTACGGTTAATCTCAAAATCAGAGGGGAACTGGTTTCAAAGCCTTATATTGATATAACCATCAAGATGATGAAAGACTTCGGGGTCGAGGTGGTAAACAATGATTACAAGTCTTTCATTATTGCTGGTAATCAGCAGTATGTCGCACCTAAACAGCCGTACCTGGTTGAGGGCGATGCCTCCGCCGCCTCCTATTTCCTTGCTGCTGCAGCAATCAAGGGTAGAGTAAAGGTAACGGGGATCGGCCGCGGTTCCATCCAGGGGGATGTGAAATTTGCCGAATATCTTGAAATGATGGGGGCTAAAGTTGAATTTTTTGATGATCATATAATCTGTGAACATGGTGAACTGTTCGGGATCGATGTAGATCTGAACCGTATTCCTGATGCCGCCATGACCATTGCGGTGCTTGCCCTGTTTGCCAAAGGCAAAACTGTCATCAGAAATATCTATAACTGGCGTGTCAAGGAAACAGACCGTCTGAGCGCCATGGCCACCGAACTGCGCAAGGTCGGTGCGGTTGTGACAGAAGGCAGGGATTATCTGGAAATCGAACCTCCGGAGAAATTCCTCGATGCGGAAATTGATACCTACAATGATCACCGCATGGCCATGTGCTTCTCCCTGGTTGCGCTGGGGCACAGTGTTACCATCAACAACCCGGGCTGTGTGAGCAAGACCTTCCCGAATTATTTCTCTGAATTCAGCACCATCTGCTGCTGATTTATTGAAATCTGATCATTTAAAGAATATAAAAGGAACCATTACATTGTAATGGTTCCTTTTGGCATTAATAATATCGTGATTAATATCGTGATGCCCGCGTAATCCCCGGATCTACAGAACTCCGGGGTGTACAGAGACGCTCAACCGATCCGGTCAGGAGGCCTCCTCAGGATCCAGCTTGATAATTTTAATCCCGCATAAAGCGTAGATTACAGCCACAACCGGATTGATCAGATTGAAGAAGCAGTAGGGCAGATAATCAAGGGTGCTGATCCCCAGCACCGAGGTAAAGAATACACCGCAGGTGGTCCACGGGATCAGTACCGAGGTTATGGTGGCTCCGTCCTCGAGAGTGCGGGTCAGTACCGAGGCGTCAAGTTTATGCCTGATGTATACCGGGGCGAACATTCTGCCCGGCAGAATTATTCCCATGGTCTGTTCACCTGAAATCAGTACCACGCCGAGGCAGGTAAACAGAGTAGAGATCACCAGTCTGGCACTTGAAAGTGTTTTTCTGATAAAAAGGTTGATCAGAGTGTTGAGACATCCGGTGCATTCCATTACCGAGCCGAAACTCATCGCTGCAATGATGATGAATATTACATTCAGCATACCGTTCATGCCGCCGCCGGAGAACAGACTGTTGATGGTTTCATTCTCTGTATGAAGCTCCAGACCGCCGTAGCTTACCTTCCACAGTGACTTGAGAGTGTTTAGAACCGATTCGTCTCCGGAAAAAACAGCTGCCACCGTCGGACCCTGGAAAATCAGCGCTATAACAATTCCTGACAGAATTCCTGCGAACAGTGTTATAAGTGTCGGATATTTTTTCCTGGTACAGTAAAAAAGGATCACGAGAGGAAGGATCGTCAGGGGATTGGTGTTGAACAGCTCCCCGATCTTTCCGGCAAATTCAGTGTTGACGGTTCCGCCGTTATCACTGTAGGACACAAAACCGATCACTGCATAGATCAGAACCGCGATGATAATACTCGGAATAGTGGTGTAAAGCATATTGTGAATATGCTTGAACAGCGAAACCTCCGCTGATGATGATGCCAGATTGGTGGTTTCAGACAGCGGTGACATCTTGTCTCCGAAATAGGAGCCGGAAATGACTGCACCTGCAGTCACGGCAGGATCCATTCCCAGAGTCACACAGATCCCCATACATGCCACGCCCACAGTGGCACCGGTGTTCCATGAACTGCCGATACAGCTTGAGGTGACTGCGCATATTACGGCAACCGACGGGTAGAAAAACAGCGGACTGATTATTCTGGTACCGTAGTAGACCAGGGTCGGAACGGTGCCGCAGAGAAACCAGATCCCGATCAGACTGCCGATCAGCAGCAGAATTATGATTGCCGGAATGAAACTGCTGATCCCCTGTGCCATTGCCTTTTCCAGATCCCGGTAGCTGCGCCCGCAGATCATTCCTATGAATATTACCAGTGCGGTGCCGGCCAGCAGGATGATCTGATTGGGACCGCTTGAACAGTCGCTTCCGAATGTGTAGATACTTACTGAGAACATCGCCAGCAGCAGGATAACCGGAAGAAGAGAAAGAAATATACCCGGCGCCCGGTCCGGAGCTTTAATTTGAACGTTCATAAATTGTTCCTGATATGGTAAATAAAAAGCCCGGATAACTGTTCCGGTTATCCGGGATAAGCCTTTATTCAGGTCGATCTGCAATCTGAGGCAGACTAGCCGCCGAGTATGGAATTTGAATTGTCGTTGCCTACTCCCTGGTTGTTGGTATCACTTACAGGATCGGTGCCGGTACCTTCGTTCAGAGGACCAGGTTTTGCAATCAGATAACCCTGTACACCGTCCACGTACATGGATTCGAGCATCTGTTTCTCGGAGTAGTCTTCAACACCTTCGGCAATAACGATACAGCCCAGGCGGTGTGATACTTCAACAATCATTCGTACAAACAGCTGTGAGGAGTGATCACGTTCAAGTGTTTCCACCAGGGATGGATCAAGCTTGATGATATCCGGTTTGAGCTCACGGTACAGTCTGAATGAACCGAGACCGTTTCCGAACTTGCTGATACAGCTCCTAACATTTACACGTCTGAACATGTCGAACAGTCTGATTGAGTCGCGGATGTTGCAGTCCAAAATGTTTTCAGAAATTTCAAACACCAGGTTTTCGGTGATATTGGAATATTTGATCAGCAGTCTTTCCAGCCACAGTACGAACTGCACGCTGATCAGCGCATTGATGGAAAGATTGATACCCCAGCGCTGGCTGGTCAGGTTGTTTTTGCTGTATTTGTCAATGATGGTTTCGATAATCTTCATTTCAAGACTGGCCAGCATTTCATGACGCTGAGCCATGGCGAAAACGGTTTCGGTAGGATAGTACTCCCCGTTCTTGTTGACGAATCTTGAGAAGATTTCATTGTAGGTTCGTACAGAGAAGTTGAGACTCTGGATCGGCTGCTGCAGCAGAACAATGGCGTTCTCGTTGATAATGCTGGTGATAATCTCCTTCCAGCGCTTTTCTCCTTCGATGATTTCACGCTTGTTGTCGCCGATGTCGTAGTCTTCCTTGATGTAACCGGAGTTGATACTGTTGGTCTGAGCCTCGGACAGTGCACTGTCAACCAGTGAGAGCACCAGTTCCTTGGACTGGCTAGGTCTTACAAATACAACGCCGGTGTAGGCCACATCCTCGATTTCCTTTTCATGTTCGTTCTTGTAGATGTCGAAGGCATATTTGAGTTCCTTTACCAGCATCTGTGCAACGCTCATGTTGGAATTCGGAAGGAGAATTGCAAAATCGGAACCCTTGGTGCGGTAGATACTCGGACCGAGTTTACCGTCATGGGTCGGTTTGTTCACATTCGGAATGAATTTAGAAACTGTGTCGAAAATAATTTTGCATACATCACGAAGATACTGGTCACCGCGGTTGAATCCCCTGGTGGTGTTGATGTGATCGAGAGCGGTTGCTCTGATCATTGCCAGCAGGGTGACAGAAGCCTCGTTTTTGTTGGACAGGATCGTTTCAAGATCCTTGTCGAATTTCTTGCGGTTGTTGACATCGGTCAGAGAATCGGTATCTACAAGGCTTTTCAGACGGTCGTTATCTTTCTGAAGTTCTGCTATGCGGGTGTCATAGTCGGTATATGAGGACTTCAGCATTTTGCCGATTTCAGGATCCTCGCACTGTTCAAAATCCTTGTTGCTGATGGCTGTTCTTAGTTTGCCGAGTTTCAGATCAATCCGGTTTTTCAGCACGGATGCAACGATAAGCGAACCGCACAGACTTGCCAGAAACAGCATGGTGATTATTACGATGAAGAAAGGGGCAAATTCTCTTTCTGCCAGTCTCAGATCTGCGTAGTATGGAGTATCGTCAAGAACTGTGTGTTCCATGAATGATGCCGGCAGAATGGTGCTGAAAGGTGAACCTCCGTTGTTTCCTGCAATCAGGTAAGGCTGCTCATCCTGACCCTGGTAGAGTGCCAGATAGTCGAGGTCGTATTCCATTATCATTTTAGTAAGAGCCTCGACTGTTGGATTCTTCAGGCCTGCAACTTCACGGTTGACACCGCTGCGGATCATATTCATGCGATCCTCGAGATTGGAGTTGACGAATATCTGTACCACGGTGGCTGTGACGATACACAACACCAGGGCAACCAGTATTGCGACCTTCATTGGTGACAGTTTATTAAGAAAATTCATTATAACTTTTTCCTTAAAGTTTTTAACCTCAGTGTGATTAGAATTATTCAGCTCGTTATTTTGATTTTTATCGTGTAAGACCGACACAAAAACACAAAACTTAAAACTAAGATATTTTATATTCTTTGCGGTCTGATAAATATATCACAGATCTCATTATATGGCTTTAGAATGAAAAAATATACCGTGTTGCGCTTTTATTGTACAGATCTAATTATTCAGATAGTCGAAAAAATAGGCAAAAACGGTGTTATTGGATTTCAAAAACAGAATACATACCGATCTTACGCGAAAATTATAAGAAAATAGAACAGAAAATTAAGAAAAAATGAAAATCATGGAGTGGTGGCTCCTCCTGCCGGGATCGAACCAGCGACATACGGATTAACAGTCCGCCGTTCTACCGACTGAACTAAGGAGGAACGCTGTGGTGAAGTGGCTCCTCCTGCCGGGATCGAACCAGCGACATACGGATTAACAGTCCGCCGTTCTACCGACTGAACTAAGGAGGAACACTCAACGCGGTCTATAGTACTTTTTTGACCCTCCCTTGTCAACACATTAATTCTGAATTTACTGTTGTTTGGTTAATTTGTAGGCGTAAATAGTGGTTTTTACCGGTTTTAGGGTTTTGTGTCTGTTTTGATGTTTATAATGTGATCAAACCGGCAGTTTTTTGAACTGCATAAATAATGTCCGTACAGCCGCTGCTGATTTTTGAGTGGTTGTTTTATGTACATATCAGAGCGGAACCGTCCCGAATTTTCTTACAACCGTGATCGGAGTTTGATATTTGGATCCTGTGTTTGATTAGTGCTGTCTGTTCCGGCAATATATATAATCCTCTTTTTTTGAAACTGCCGCGCGGCGGGAGAATTTACCATGGCCTACAGTGAACTTATCAAAAATTTTAACGGGATCCGCAGTTACCTGCGCTCGTTCTATGTTTTCGGGTTCATGCACCGTGACGAATTCACCCAGAAGAGCAGCCGCAGTTACGATAATGAACGGCGCAGAATCGAAAGCTGGTTCGGCAGCTACATTTCCTCTGGTACGGATCGCAGCGGACGCAGGGTTTTTATGACCGTGGACAGCAGGGCTGTTACTGAAAATCCGCTGTTTCAGGCTTTCAGAACCAGTAGCTTCACGATGTGGGATATTTTTCTGCATTTTCATCTGCTTGATATCCTGTCGGAGGACCGGTCTCTGTCTTTTTCGCAGATCCTGGACTGCCTGGCTGAGCGCATTGCATACTTTGTCAACGGCACCGAACCTGATGAATCCACCGTAAGGAAGAAACTGAAGGAATACGCTGCCCTTGGACTGGTTGAGGTTTCGGGAACCGGACGGGACATTCGCTACCGGAGCGCATCCTGCCGGGTTGATCCGGAAAGCTGGGAGCGGGCGCTGGCCTTCTTTTCCGAGATCTTCCCTGTCGGGGTGATCGGATCTTTTGTCCGTGACAGAACCGGCCGCAGCTGCAGTTTTTTCCGTTTCAAGCATCATTACATTGTCAATGCCATTGAAAGTGAAATTGTCTGCCGGCTGCTGTGCGCCGCCAGGGATAAGCGCCTTGTGCTGATTGAAGGAAAACAGGGAAAGGTGCGCTGTATGCCTCTGAAACTGTATGTCGGCACCGGCTCCGGCAGACAGTTCATGCTGGTTTTCATTCCCGAACACCGGCGTTTCAGTTTCTATGAGCACAGGTGTTTTGGATTCCTGCGCGTTGACCGCATTGACAGCATTACGGATCTCGGCGAGGTTGAACTTCCCGGGGATTTTCTCTTAAAACAGGAACGGTTTGTCTCTCACTGCTGGGGCGTCAGCGCCAGAAGCGAACTTCACCATGTGGAAATGATCCTCAGCATTCCTCCCGGAGAGGAGTTTGTTGCGCAGCGGCTCAACCGTGAGAAACGCTGCGGAAAAGTCGAACAGCTTGATGAATGCACCTGGAGGTTTACTGCGGATGTCTACGATCCGCAGGAGATGCTGCCGTGGCTGCGGACCTTTACCGGCAGAGTAAAGGAGCTTAACTGCACTCTTCCTCTGGTTACTCAGCTTTTCTGGTCTGATTTCAGAAAAACAGCCAAAATGTACGGGGTTGATATCCATGATCTTCAATGAAATTTACGGTACCTACTATAATACTGTTGCGAAAATTCTGCAGGAGGCGGTCAGAGGAACCCTTACTGCCGCCCGTCTGTACAGCCTGATCCACAGCAGTGCCTTCGGGGAATCCGTTCTTACCATGCCCGAGGGACTGGCAGGGGAGAAGTGGATGCTGCTGCGCAGAGATCTGTCGACCCCTTTGACTGCCGAACCGGAACTTCCGCTGACACTGCTGGAGAAAAGATGGCTTAAAGCAGTACTGCTTGATCCCCGCATCCGGCTGTTTGATCCGGATCTGAGCGGACTGGAGGAGGTGGAACCTCTGTTTGATCCGCAATCCGTGGTTTATTACGAACGCAGCTGTGACGGGGATGATTTTGCCGATCCATGCTACCGGGAAATATTCAGAAAGATTATGGATGCACTTGAAAACGGCAGAGATCTCTCGATCAGCTACAGCTCGAAGCACGGAGGACAGTTTAAAATAGAACTGACCCCGCGGTATCTGGAATATTCGGAGAAGGACGACAGGTTCCGTCTGGTGGGTGACAGCAGGTACCGGCAGTGGATCCTGAATCTTGGTTCTGTCACTGAATGCACCGTGACAGAACGTGAACAGGATGTACCTGTCCGCAGTGCTGATACTTCAACTGTAACATTCGAACTGGAGGACAGGCGCCATGCACTGGAACGGGTTCTTCTTCATTTTTCACATCTTGAAAAGGAAACCGTGAGGCTGGATAATGACCGGTACCTCGTCACCCTTAAATATGACAGCAGGGATGAAGCTGAAATTCTGATTAGAATAATGGCTTTCGGCTGCCATGTCAGGGTAACCTCTCCTGAAAGTTTTGTAGAAAAAATCCGCGAAAGAATTATCCGTCAGATGCGCCTTTCAAATTTTTTACCGGGGACCGTAAAGCGTTAGCTGCAGAATATCGAAGTATCCGGCTGCCGGACCATGAGCTGGATGAGATTTCATTTTCTCTTTTTTTAGAAAAATCAGTAATCTTTTCGACGGTTAGGAACAAAACCGGAAAATGCTGAAATCGTCCGGAATTACATTCAACCGTCCTGATTTCAATGCGCATCTGTTACCGTAGCCTCCTTTTAAAATGTTTGATCTGAGTTGTGAGACTGCGAAATGATTATGCATGTGTCCTATGTGTCTTCTACTCTGACAGTAAACTGTACCTGTCGTTTCCTATACTGTGCTGTTTGAACATTTTGGATGCATGGAGGCTGTACCATACATAGTCAATGAAATTGTTTCGCAACTTTTTTCCCATGTGTACACAGCTTTCGGATGATATTCTGAAAAAAATTAATATTGTCTGGATCATGGTGATCGCGAAAGGATTTAATATATGGAAACAGAAATCAAAAGCAAATTAACAGAGGCTGGAAATGCAGAAAACCGCAATCCGGTGTTGAATTCCCCTGAGGATATTACCGAAGAACTGAGGGATGCCATTCTGAACAACCGGCTTGATACGCTTACAATCAACTACGAGTTTACAAGAAGTTTGAAAAAAGGTGAGACAAGTGTTGACTGGAAACTGTTTCAATGTAAATCCAATCCGTTCTGGAAAATGGATCTCAAACGTATCGAATTTGAATTGATTCTTGGACCTGAGGTTCATTCGCTGGCCTGTGCATTTGCAGGACAGAAGGATCTGGAATACATAAATCTCAGGGATGTATCCAATATTTCCGACATGAGCAGAATGTTCTATCTGGCAGGTTCTTTCAATCAGCCAATCGGGAACTGGGATACATCCAATGTTACAAATATGCGAGAAATGTTTGCAAAGGCAAGGTCTTTCAATCAGCCAATCGGAAACTGGAATACATCAAAGGTCACGAATATGCGTGAAATGTTCAGAAATGCAAAATCCTTTGATCAGCCTATCGGCAGCTGGGATACCTCCAGTGTTACAGATATGAGAGGTATGTTTTACGACGCAGAATCTTTTGATCAGCCGGTTGGAAAATGGGATACATCGAAAGTTACTGATATGAGTGCCATGTTCAGGGAGGCTGTGTTCTTCAATCAACCTGTAGGTGACTGGGATACTTCCAATGTTACGAATATGAGTCTTATGTTCTGTGACGCCGTGTTTTTTGATCAACAGATCGGATCTTGGGACACATCGAATGTCAGAACTATGTATGGAATGTTTTTGGGGGCAAAAAACTTTAATCAGCCGATCGGAGGATGGAACACTTCAAATGTAAGAACAATGCGAGTGTTGTTTGAAGGTGCCGAATCCTTCAATCAACCGCTCGGAGAGTGGAATACATCAAATGTAACTGATATGTACATGCTGTTTTGCGGGGCTAAATCTTTTAATCAGCCGATCGGAGACTGGGATACTTCAAGAGTTAGAAACATGAGAGCTATGTTTAGAGATGCAGAATCCTTCAATCAGCCGATCGGAGAATGGGACTCTTCAAGTGTTACAGACATGAGTTTGATGTTTGACTGTGCCGAATCCTTCAATCAGCCGATCGGAGACTGGGACACCTCAAGTGTTACAGACATGAGTTTGATGTTTTTTAATGCCGAATCCTTCAATCAGCCGATTGGAGGATGGAATACCTCAAAGGTATTACATATGGGGTGTATGTTTTTTAATGCCAGATCCTTTAATCAGCCGATTGGAGGATGGGATACTTCAAATATTACAGATATGGGGCGTATGTTCGAAGATGCAGAGTCCTTTAATCAGCCGATCGGGGACTGGAATATTTCAAATGTTACTGCTCTGAACAGTATGTTTTGTGGAGCTTCCTCCTTTAATCAGCCGATCGGCGGATGGAATACCTCAAATGTAACAGAAATGACAGCTATGTTTCAGGGTGCCTCCTCCTTCAATCAGCCAATCGGTGACTGGGATACATCGAATGTCAGAATTATGCACGGAATGTTTAAAGAAGCCTCCTCCTTCAATCAGCCGATCGGAGACTGGGATACTTCCAATGTAACAGAAATGAGCTGGATGTTTTATGAAGCCGAATACTTTAACCAGCCGATCGGCGGATGGAATACCTCAAAAGTTACAGCTATGGCGGGTATGTTTCTTGGAGCTTCCTCCTTCAATCAGCCGATCGGAGAATGGGATACATCGAATGTTACAAATATGATAGGAATGTTCAGAAAAGCCTCCTCCTTTAATCAGCCGATTGGGAACTGGGATATTTCCAATGTTACACATATGCAGGAGATGTTCATGGATGCTGAATCATTTAATCAGCCAATCGGAGAATGGGATACATCGAAAGTCTGTTTTATGAACAGACTGTTTAGAAATGCCCGATCCTTCAATCAGCCAATAGGAAAATGGAATATTTCCAATGTAGAGAATATGCAGGAGATGTTCATGGATGCCAAATCCTTTAACCAGCCGGTAGGAGAATGGGATATTTCCCATGTTTCCAACAGTTTATGGCATCTTGTGGAATTATTAAAGGCTGACTGTTGCCAAAGTGAAAATTTGAAACCGTGTATTCGTGACATGTTCAAAGGCGCAGTATCCTATTCCTATCCTAAACCTGAAGGAGCGGATTAGCCCAGCACTTTCATTCCGGAAATGAGAGCGATGGTCTGACTTGATACGGTTCAGATCCTAAGATCATTCTTCAGCTTGTTTTTACCTGAAGATCCGGAACATCCGGATCTTCCCTGAACAGGAAATTTTTTATGATAAAGATTACCGGACAGTACAGCAGTGCTGTCTGTTACACGGACTCAATGGAGGAACCGTCAAAAGAGCAGATCCTCCGTATGTGCAATCAGAAAATATATGCCGGACAGAAAATAAGAATTATGCCAGATGTTCATGCAGGAAAAGGCTGTACCATCGGTACTACCATGAGTATCAACGGAAGGGTTACCCCTGATCTTGTCGGAGTTGATATCGGGTGCGGTATGGAAACCGTACGATTTGCCGAGAAGGAGGTTGATTTTGAAGCTCTTGATAATCTTATCAGGAAAAAGATCCCGTACGGGATGAATATACGCAAATCCGTTCATCCGTTTTGTTCAGGAATTGCACTCGGGAAGCTTCGCTGTCTTCACGCTGTCAATGTCAATCGGGCAGAACTCAGCCTGGGAACTCTGGGTGGAGGAAACCATTTCATTGAAATTGACAGAGACAGCAACGGATTTCTGTATCTGGTGATTCATTCGGGAAGCAGATATCTTGGAAAACAGACTGCGGAATACTATCAGGAACTCGGATGGCGCAAAATGATTGAGAAAAGGGAGCGTAAACGAATGGAACTGGTTGACGGTATGAAAAACCGCGGTGAATTTTCAAGGATCAGTGAGGAATTGAGCTGCTTCGACAGAAGAGAAAGTTTAAGTCAGTCTGACCGTGAATTTGCCTATGTGGAAGGTTCTGATTTTGATGACTACATTCATGATATGCGCATTGTTCAGCAGTACGCTGCTATGAATCGTGCTGCCATGGCTTCCGTGATTATTGAAGGACTCGGTCTTCATGAAACCGACAGGTTTACCACCATACATAACTACATTGATACGGAAAAAATGATCCTCCGTAAGGGGTCGGTTTCGGCACGGAAAGGTGAACGTCTGCTGATCCCGATCAGCATGAGTGACGGAGCCTACATATGTATAGGGAAAGGGAATCCTGAATGGAACTGTTCTGCTCCCCACGGGGCAGGACGGCTTATGAGCAGGAATGCTGCACGACGCAACTGCAGCATGGAGGAATTTACCCGCAGAATGTCCGGAATATACACAACCTGCGTGAGTGAAAGCACGATAGATGAATCTCCGATGGCCTATAAAAATCCCGTGGATATACTTTCACAGATAAATGATACCGCAGAGGTGATCGAGAAACTTACTCCGGTTTTCAGCTTTAAGGCCCCCTCGTAAGCTCTGCAGTTTCGAAAAGACGATTTCGCAACTTATTTTCGTGAATTGAGTGTCGCGATTTAATAGAATGAAATCATGAAAGCACATACAGCAGTTTTGATTCAGTTACTACCATGAATAAAGTAAAAACGTGCTTTGTTTCAACCGGGGAGCCGAGCTTTCGGTTTCCCGGTTCCGTTGTTCTGCAACGGCTGCTGTTTGCATAAAAACAGGAAAACCGGTGGTATAGCAAAAAGATATGATAGAATAATGCAAGCAACGTTCAGAAATACTATAAGGCACTGCAAAGTAAATTTTCAACAGGGGGTGACTGTGAGTGATGAAATACAAATCAACAAACAAGATCTTCTTCTTTTACTTGAGAAACGGGGCAGTATAGAAGGTGTTAAATCAAGGACACAATTGGCTGCAGATTTACTGGGTTTGATTTCTGTTATTGCCGTTTGCTGTCAGTTCTACGGCAACCTGTTGTGGTTTTCTGTTTTCCTTATGATAGCAACAATCTGGGCTGCTCTTACTTCGATTAGTTGGATTTACAGCTATAACAACAGATACAGTACAGAACAGTTGTATAGAGAACTACTCGGAATTGCAGTAAGTGAACATCACTTCAACCTTATGGTAATAAGAGACAAAAGCGGAAGACTTCTGACAAGATGGGATAAACGCTGGGATATGTGGCTACTGCCGTATATCAAATCTATTTCAGCAGATGTAGGAAGTGAATCAGACCGTGAAGAAAGAAAACGAGTAGAGGATCATGTCTCCTCTATGCTGGAGTTATCAGAAAAAACTGTAGATTGTCATCTGGCTCTGACAAAAACAGAACGCAAAAAATCTAAGTCAGATAACATTGAAAAAGTTTACTATCACAGATATTTTGTGATTAATTCAGATGATTTTCCTCAGACAGAAGAGTTTGAGATAAACGGTTCAAAATACAAGTGGTGGAGAATAGAGGATCTGGAACTCGATCCGAAGACCATTGAGAGCAATGCTGAAATAGTGGCTGCGATCAAGAATGAGTTGTAAGTTTGCTGAACTTCGATTTGTCCGAGCCATTCTTATCAGGCAAAAATAAAAACATGGTTGTGCTGTTTTGGAGTATTTGATTACAGAGAGAAAAAAGCTTCCTGCTTTAGCCGTCAGCATTGCGATCGAACTTTGTTTCAACCGGGGAGATGCCTTTCGACTTCCCGGTTTCGTTTTTTTTCAGCAGTCGATTCAGAATTTTCCTCCAGGCAGGTTCAAGGATCGGAACAATGAGTTCGCAACTTTTTTCCCGTGATTTGAACGTCGTGATTTAATAGAATAAAACCATAAAAGCACGAACAGCAACTTTACTTCATTTACAACCAGATGTAAAAACGTGCTTTGTTTCAACCGGGGAGCCGAACTTTCGACTTCCCGGTTCCGTTTTTTTCAGCAGGCTGGTCCAAATTTTCCTTCAGGCTGGTTCTGGTACCGGCAAAGTGAGTTCGCAACTTTTTTTCCGTGATTTGAGCGTTGTGATTTAATAGAATAAGACTATAAAAGCACGAACAGCAACTTTACTTCAGTTACTACCATGAATAAAGTAAAAACGTGCTTTGTTTCAACCGGGGAGCCGATCTTTCGACTTCCCGGTTCCGTTTTTTCAGCAGACGGGTCCGGCTTTTCCTCCAGACTGGTTCTGAGATCAGTACCGTGAGTTCGCAACTTTTTTCCCGTGATTTGAATGTCGTGATTTAATAGAATGAAATCATAAAAGCACGTACAGCAATTTTTACTTCAGTTATTCATTAAAGTAATTTGAAAAAAACGTGCTTTGTCATGTATTGAAATCAAAAATAGAGGAGGCTATATGCTTGATTTACTGAAACAGACTGCGAACACAGCGTATACAGAAAACGGAGCTGTTGATTATTTCACCACAGGTTCCGAATGCCTCGATCTTTTTTCTGTTATCGGAGCCATAAGAAACCGGGAGGAGAACAGGATCTGGGATCATTTTGCCGGAGCTCTGGCCGAGGATGCCGACACTGCCATGAAAATCCTGTTTTACGCGCGCGACATCCGTGAAGGTCTCGGGGAACGTCATGTATTCAGAGTGATTCTGCGCCGACTTGCGTTCAACGCTACTGAATCTGTGCTGAAAAATCTGGAACTGGTACCTGAATTCGGCCGTTATGACGATCTTCTGTGTCTGCTGGATACTCCTGCATCCGACGGAGTAAAAAAATTTCTGCACACGCAGCTGCTGAAGGATCTTGATGCTCTTGAAAAAGACGGAAATGTTTCACTGCTGGGAAAATGGCTTCCTTCAATCAATGCCTCAAACCGGCAGGCGGTGCAGTATGCCGTCCGTCTTGCACGGTCCTTCCGCATGAAATATGCCGACTACCGCAGGGCACTGTCGGCTCTGAGAGCACGGATTAAGATTATTGAGAACAATCTGCGTGAAAAGGATTATTCTTTTGATTATGGCACACAGCCGTCAAAAGCCATGCTTAAATACCGCGGTGCCTTTTTTAAAAATGACCGGCAGCGCTATGATGAATATCTCGACAAGGTATCAAAGGGAACTGCGTCGATCAATACCGGAACCCTGATGCCGTATGAACTTGTCCGCAGATGCGGCTTTCCCGGTCATGTGCTGGATGCCGAAATGCGCAAATCTCTCAATGTGATGTGGAAGGCGCTGCCTGACTATACCAACGGGGAAAATGCCATTGTGGTGGCTGACGGTTCCGGTTCAATGTACCGAGTCGGTGACCAGATTTCTCCCCACACGGTTGCCCAGTCTCTTGCAATCTACTTTGCAGAAAGAAACACCGGAGCATTTGCCGGACATTTTATAACTTTCTCAAATAAGCCGAGACTGGTGGAGATCAAAGGTTCAGATCTTAAAGAGCGAGTTGACTACTGCCATAGATTTGATGAATGTGCAAATACCGATCTGAAGAAGGTTTTTGAGCTGATCCTTGCGGCGGCCCTGCGCGGAAAGGTAAAACAGAAAGATCTTCCGTCAACTGTATTTGTCATATCCGATATGGAGTTTGACCGTATCACCGATAATTCGGATGCAACCTGCTTTGAATATGCCGGAAAGCTGTTTGAACAGAACGGCTACCGTCTGCCGAAGGTGGTGTTCTGGAATGTCGATGCCCGCGGAAAACACCAGCCTGTAACCGAGAATCAGCAGGGGGTTGTGCTGGTTTCCGGCTGTACAGCCAGGATTTTTCAGCAGGTTGCCGGGGGAAAGGCTGATCCTCTTGACTACATGCTGGAGGTTATCGGATCACCGCGCTATGCGGCGGTGAAAGCCTAGCAGGATCTAACTGGCCTTCAGCCGGTTCCTCATACTCTTACGCTCTCTTCCCGGGGGCGTATTCACAGCTCAATAAGTACAATGCGCTGTTTTTGTCAAATTTTTCAAGATCTTTTGTCTGTTCTTGGATATACTATTCTGAAACCCTTTATCCGGCTCGGTGCCGGATAAAGGCGGAAGACAGATCGGTTGCAGGCATATGAGTACAGACAGAACAAAAAACAGAGAATTCAAACTTGAGAGTGAATACAGTCCGACCGGAGATCAGCCCGGCGCGATTGAACAGCTCGTCAGAAACATCAATGACGGCTGCAGACACCAGACTCTGCTGGGTGTTACCGGTTCAGGTAAGACCTTCACCATGGCCAACGTGATTGCACGGCTTAACCGTCCGACCATGATCCTGGCGCACAACAAGACGCTGGCGGCTCAGCTGTACGGCGAAATGAAATCCTTTTTTCCGCACAATGCCGTCGAGTATTTTGTATCCTATTACGATTACTACCAGCCGGAGGCCTATGTACCGACCACCGACACCTACATAGAAAAGGATTCATCGGTCAATGATCATATCGAACAGATGAGACTGTCGGCCACCAAGGCGCTGCTGGAGCGCCGTGATGTGGTGATTGTATCCTCGGTTTCAGCCATCTACGGTCTGGGTGATCCGGAATCCTATCTTAAGATGATGCTTCACCTGCAGGTTGGCGACAGCGCCGGTCAGCGTTTTATTGTAAAGCGGCTGGCTGAACTGCAGTATGAACGCAATGATCTTGAGTTCTACCGTGCCACCTTCAGGGTAAGGGGGGATGTGATCGATATTTTCCCTGCTGAATCCGACCGCCTGGCACTGCGGGTTGAACTGTTTGACGATGAAATTGAAAAACTGAGCCTGTTTGATCCGCTGACCAATCATGTGGAAAGCAGGATCCAGCGCTTTACCGTATTCCCGAAAACCCATTATGTAACCCCGAAGGAGATCCTGAACCGTTCAATCAAGGAAATCCGGGAGGATCTGGAGAAACGCCGAAAGGAGTTTCTTGAAGATAACAAACTGCTTGAAGAGCAGAGAATTACCCAGCGCACCACCTTTGATCTGGAAATGATCCAGGAGATCGGCTACTGTTCCGGTATTGAAAACTATTCAAGGTACCTTTCGGGAAGAGCACCGGGTGAGCCGCCTCCGTGTCTTTTTGACTATCTGCCTCCTGACGGACTGCTGATAATCGATGAATCCCACGTGACGGTTCCGCAGATCGGTGCCATGTACAAGGGAGATCGCTCCCGAAAGGAGAATCTGGTCAACTACGGATTCAGACTCCCTTCGGCACTGGACAACCGTCCGCTTAAATTTGAGGAGTTCACGGCGATCCAGCCTCAGACCATTTATGTATCGGCGACACCGGCGGATTATGAACTGGAAAAGTCCCAGGGACTGGTGGTTGAACAGGTGGTAAGACCGACCGGTCTGCTTGATCCGGAGGTAATCGTCCGTCCGGCTGCAGATCAGGTGGATGACGTACTCAGCGAAATTCGCAGTGTAACCCAGAAGGGGGAGCGCATGCTGGTTACCACGCTCACCAAACGTATGGCGGAGGAACTGACCTCATTTCTCGGGGAGAACGGAGTCAGGGTCCGTTATCTGCATTCGGATATCGATACCGTGGAGCGTATTCAGATCATCAACGATCTGCGTCTTGGTGAATTTGATGTACTGGTCGGGATCAATCTGCTGCGCGAGGGACTGGATATACCTGAGGTTTCGGTTGTAGCCATTCTTGATGCCGACAAGCAGGGATTCCTTCGTTCAACCCGTTCGCTGATCCAGACCATTGGCCGTGCTGCACGAAACGTTCACGGCAGGGCGATCCTCTATGCCGATGTGATGACCGATTCCATGAAGGTTGCCATCGAGGAGACGGAAAGAAGGCGTAAAAAACAGCATGAGTACAATGTCGAGCACGGCATCACACCGAAACAGATCGTCAAGAAGATCGGTGATATTCTCAATGTTGAAGGTGATTACACCGGTGAAAAATACCTTAAGATCCTTGAGAAGGGCCTCGGTACAGATCAGGACAGCCGTGAACTGCTGCTTGATCCGGCACAGATTGCCAGGGAGATCAAAGATGTAACTGCGAAAATGCAGGATGCCGCGGCAAAACTTGATTTTGAACAGGCGGTAAAATACAGAGATCGGCTGACGCAACTCAAAGATCTGCTGATCAAATCTAAATAGGAGGACCGGAGAGTCCGGCCTGAGGTATATAGGAGTTCAGGATGAACTATTTTAAATATTTTCCCATTGATGTTGTAAACGGAGAGGGAACCAGATGTACCCTGTTTGTCTGCGGATGCGAGCATTACTGCCACGGCTGCTACAACCAGGCAACCTGGCCCTTTGATGCAGGATTTGCCTTTGAAAAGGATCTTGAAGATCAGATCGTGGCGGATCTGTGCGATACCAGGATCAAAAGAAGAGGACTGTCCCTGAGCGGCGGAGAACCGCTTCATCCCCGTAATTTCGAGGCGGTGTACAGTCTGCTGATGCGGGTCAGAAACGAGTGTCCGCCCCAGAAGGATGTCTGGATGTGGACCGGTTACACACTTGCAGAGCTTTCGGCGGATCAGAAGAGAATTGTAGATCTGGTGGACGTGCTGATCGATGGCAAGTACAACGAGTCACTGAAAGATCGCAAACTGCTGTGGCGCGGCAGTTCAAACCAGATCATCCACCGTTTTGACCGTTCGGATGCCTGGTGGAAAAAACGCAGTCAGGAGCAGAGCTGATCCTGATAGTTTTGGCGGAGATCGCGGTACTCCGGCCGGGGGAAATACCGGGGCGTATTATGAAAGGATGCTGATTATACAGCCGGGATCCTCCGCCGTGAAATCAGCACCCCAGTCTGAGATCTGCTGATTTTGCGGAATATATCCCCAGGCTGCCGCCACTGTGACGGCTCCGGCATTGTTTCCGCACTGGATGTCTCTGATATGATCACCGGCATAGATGCAGCATGACGGATCTGTAATGCCAATCTGCTCCAGTGCAAAGGTCAGCGGCCGCGGATCCGGTTTCTTTTCCGGCAGATCGTCGGAGCATACGATGACCGAGCAGTCTGAAAAAAGAGGTATTGATTCAATCAGCGGTCTGGTCAGAAAGGACGGCTTGTTGGTCACGATCCCCCAGCGGATCCCGAGGTTTCGGCAGTGTTCCAGCAGAAGATCAGTTTTCTCAAACGGTTTTGATTCCACGCATATATGCGGCAGATAATAGTCTAGAAACTGTTTTTTCAGTTCTTCTTTATCGAAGCGGTCGATCCGGTCCTTCATGACCGCCCTGAGCATGGCAATCATACCGTTAGTGGCCAGCATCCTGGCTTCCGGAGCTTTGAGTGTTTCGAATCCCCGTGATGTCAGAACGTGATTTGCCGCATTCATAAGATCCCGGTAGGTATCCACCAGGGTTCCGTCGAGATCAAACATGACTGCACGGATTTTATGATCAGTTTTCAAAACCATTTGTACTTTCCTCCCTTTTCTTTGCTACCGGAACGGACGGTCACCGGATAAATTGTCACGGATTATATCAGAATTGCCGGCCGTTTTCCTCAGCAGGATCTCTATTTGAAAATGAGGTATAAACGGCAGCGCGGCAGGCACACATGCCGCTGTGCGCTGGTTCTGCATGGAGAGCCTGGCCTGATTTTTTACTGGAAAACTACCTGAATGGCTAAAAAATAAATAGTGATTATTAATCATTCAGTTGAACGGCCGTTCTGTACAAATTACAGTCATTTAAATTCAGTCATATTTTGTTCAATTTATGGTGTTCTTGAAATAAAAAAACTCTATATCTTGTTGTATTTACGCTTGTTCCGGAGGGATCAACCGGTAATTTTTATAATTGTGACAGAACGGTCAAAACAGCGAAATTTTGTACAGTGCGGCACACTTGGAATATTTTTAATATTTACAACATATAGTTTTGTTGTTATACTTGCGATCAATATATAGTGGTTCGTCTGATAAAAACACAAGACAAACACGACAAAAAAATTGGGCCGGATCGGGGGTTTTTCCATATCCTGTAAAGCTCCGGCGGTGATCAAAAATAAGATTAATTTTTATAATTGATCTTTTTTTAACACTAGATATTGTGGTTGTCACGGCGGCGGATACAAAACCGGAGCCGTTTTTTAAAGTTTAAAACCTATAATGATTAATATCAGACGTTTGTGTTTGATTTTTGTACCATGTGGACGGATATACGCAGCTTCGCTTTAACTGCGGCGTTCACTGACTTTTCGGTACTTAAAATAAAAATTTTATAAAAGGTGCTAAAGTGGCTCTAATAGTGGTTAAGCGTGACGGCGGCAAGACACCGTTTGACAAGCAGCGTATTGAACTTGCTGTATCGAAAGCGGCCGATGCTGTCGGGGTGAGGGACAGTTCCTTCTGCAGAAAAGTGGCTTCAAGTGTTGAAGAACTTCTGGCTATGAGAAGTGAAGTGGATATCACTGAAATTCAGAAACATGTTGAAGATCAGCTGATGTCAAGCAAGTACAAGACACTTGCCCGTGCCTATATCGAGTACCGCCATGAAAGAGACCGTCTGCGTGAAAAGAAAGGCGCTCTGAGTCAGGAGATCAAGGGACTGATCGATCAGTCAAATGCAGATCTGCTTAACGAGAATGCCAACAAGGACAGCAAGGTTATTCCGACCCAGCGTGACCTTCTTGCAGGTATTGTTGCCCGCCACTATGCAAAACAGCACATGCTTCCTCAGGAAGTTGTGAGGGCCCATGAAAGAGGGGAGATCCATTTTCACGATCTCGACTATTCACCGTTCTTCCCGATGTTCAACTGTATGCTGATCGATGTCGGCGGAATGCTGGAACGCGGTTTCAAGATGGGTAATGCCGAAATCGAATCACCTAAGTCAATCAGTACCGCAACCGCGGTTACCGCACAGATCATCGCCCAGGTTGCCAGCCATATCTACGGCGGTACAACCATCAACCGCTGCGATGAGGTGCTTGCCCCGTATGTTACCAAGAGTTTCATGAAGTATCAGAAGATGGCCGAGGAGTGGCACATTCCTGATCCGGACAGCTTTGCCCGCGCCCGTACTGAAAAGGAATGCTATGACGCCTTCCAGTCTCTTGAATATGAAGTAAACACCCTGCATACCTCCAACGGTCAGACTCCGTTCGTAACTCTCGGTTTCGGTCTGGGAACCTCCTGGGAGTCACGTCTGATCCAGAAGTCTATTCTGAAGAACAGAATTGCAGGTCTCGGCCGCAATCACAGAACTGCGGTTTTCCCAAAGCTGGTGTTTGCCATCAAGGAGGGACTGAACCGTAAAGAGGGTGATCCTAACTACGATATCAAGAAGCTGGCCCTTGAATGCGCCTCCAAGAGAATGTATCCGGATATTCTGAACTACGATCAGGTTGTGAAGGTTACCGGTTCATTCAAGACTCCGATGGGCTGCCGCTCATTCCTCGCCCCGTATGAGGAGAACGGTGTTCAGATCCACGACGGCCGTAACAATCTGGGTGTGGTAAGTCTGAATCTGCCTCGTATCGCCATTGAGGCCAAGGGGGATGAGACCAAATTCTACAAGATCCTCGGTGAACGTCTGAACATCTGCAAGAAGGCGCTGCTGTGCCGTATTGCCCGTCTGGACGGTGTGAAGGCACGTGTGGCCCCGATCCTCTACATGGAGGGTGCCTGCGGTGTCCGCCTTAAGGCTGACGAGGATGTATCCAAGATTTTCAAGAACGGACGTGCCTCCGTATCTCTGGGTTATATCGGTATTCATGAGACCATCAATGCTCTCTACGGAACCGGTACCCATGTATTTGATGATGAACAGCTGCGCAGAAAGGCTGAGAACATCGTCAAGGCTTTAAGAGAGTCGGTTGATGCCTGGAAGGAGGAGACCGGTTACGGTTTCAGTCTGTATGCCACCCCTTCCGAGAATCTGTGCAACAGATTCTGCGTGCTGGACACCAAGGAGTTCGGTTCAATTCCGGGTGTTACCGACAAAGGCTACTATACCAACAGTTTCCACCTGGATGTTCAGAAACAGGTCGACCCTTATGCGAAGATCGACTTCGAAATGAACTATCCAGCAATGTCAAGCGGCGGTTTTATCTGCTACGGCGAATATCCTAACATGCAGCACAATGTCGAGGCGCTCGAGGATGTGTGGGATTACAGCTATGACAAGGTTCCGTACTACGGTACCAATACCCCGATTGACGAATGCTACAGCTGTGGTTACAAGGGCGAATTTGAGTGTACCTCTAAAGGTTTCGTATGTCCTAACTGCGGATGCCATGACTCCGAGAAGGTTTCCGTAATCAGACGTGTGTGCGGTTATCTGGGAAGTCCGGATGCCCGTCCTTTCAACAAGGGAAAACAGGAAGAGGTACGTCGCCGTGTAAAGCATATGCCTAGTCTCGGCTGCTGCTAGCGCAGGGTTTGGTTACTCAGTCTTTTTCTATAACATCGTGCGTTTTTTGATTGAGTAACTTTTTATTTGGACTGACGCGCGCCGGACGTCCGCAGAAGGCAGACTGGAGTCTGCCTGAACAAAACGAACAAGTATCTTTTTTTCATATAAACCTCCATTTTAAGCTCCTTGATCAGGAGCTTTTTTTATGGAGCAGCCGTGATACCGGGGCGCGTCGGCAGCCTGCCGGCTATTTGAACGGTGTAAGTTCCAGTGAACCGTCGAATCCGCTCTGGGAAATGGTGAATTTTTTAACGGCTCCGCTGTTGTCCTCATAGGAAATACCGTAGTTCGGAATGCTTCCGATAAAGGTCAGTTTCACCAGCAGCGGTTTTTCTGCAGAAACATCCCCGGCACTGTAGATTTCCTCCTGATCGAAGATTGCGCCGGCATCAGTGTAGTCCTTGAAGGTCAGTAACAGAACCTTGAAGTTTTTCAGCACTGCCGGCGGACTGAAGAGAATTGAGGTCTGATATTCATTTTTGTCGGCGGTGAACACCCGCAGACTGTCGGATGAAATGTTAGACTCCTTTTCAAATTTTGCGCCGGTTTCACTGATTCCGTCCAGCGGCCCGGCAGGTACACCGCCGCACAGAAGTGCTGTTACGGTCAGAATGGCGAGCTGTTTGAATATTTTCATTTTTTGGTCCTCCTGATAATACAGACTGAAACATGAATGTGCCTGCCCCGGTGTTTAAATTCCGGTGCTGCAGCCGGCAGGTATGCTAATCAACGCTGATCCCGATCATTACGGTTTCACCGTCGCTGTTGTTCCATACCGAATGCGGGATCTCCCCTTTGACCAGAAAGGACTCGTCCCTGCGGATTATCACCGTCTGATCTCCGAGCAGAACTTTAGCCTCACCTTTTACCACAATAAACATGTGGTTGTGGCGGTGGGTATGCTGTTTAACCGGACCGCCGCCGCCGGGACTCAGGTAGGCGATGGATCCGTCGATAATCCGTCCGGTATCACCGAACAGTTTTTTGGCCTCGAAATCAATATGTTCCGGAGGCGTGATAAATCCTTCTTTCATATTATTCCCCGCATTAATGCCATTTATTTCTATAATAGATCTGTTTTCAGCTCTTTACAATGCGGCCGGCGGATCTTCGTACCGGTCATGTGTTTCCCGTCTGTTTCCCGCAGATCGGCAGCACTGCCGTACCGGCGGATTTTTTCTTGTATTATGCGGGCGGTCACGTATAATAACTAGCAATACCTTAAATCTCGTGAGACATATAAGAATGATCAATTCAGAAAAACTTCAAAAAATTTTAAGCCGCGTCGGCATCGGTTCAAGACGTGCAATGGAACAGGCCATCAATGACGGCCGCGTCAGTGTTAACGGAAAAATCGCCAAACTCGGAGATCGTGCAGTTGCCACTGATGTTATCAGATTTGACGGACGGGTGGTGGATCACAGAAACTCTCTGATGGTTGCCTGCCGTGTGCTTGCCTATCATAAACCTGAGGGTGAAATCTGCAGTAACAAAGATCCGCAGGGTCGTCCGTCCGTTTACGACCGTCTGCCTCCGCTCAACAGCGGACGCTGGCTCAATATCGGCCGTCTCGACCTTAACACTTCAGGTCTGCTGCTGTTTACCAATGACGGTGAACTTGCCCACCGCCTGATGCATCCGAGCCATGAAGTGACCCGTGAATATGCGGTGCGTGTATTCGGTGAGGTTACCGATGAAATGCTGGAACTTATGACCAGAGGTGTGGAAATCGACGGTCAGATGAACAAATTCGATCGGGTTGAGTTTGACGGCGGTGAAGGTATCAACCGCTGGTACAAGGTTTCTCTTCATGAAGGTCACAACCGCGAGGTTCGTCATATGTTCGAATATTTCGAACTGAAGGTAAGCAGACTGATCCGCATCTCCTACGGTGATATCAAGCTTGAACGCGCTATTCCGCGCGGCGGCTGGGTTGAACTAGGACTCAATGACGTGAACTATCTGCGTTCCCTGGTGGATCTGCCGCGCGAAAATGAAACCTATGTTAAACCTCAGACCTCCGGAAAGAAGGATTCCAAGAGAGAGCAGTTCAAGAAGGCTCTTCAGATCAAACGTGCGGTGAGACGTCACCGGGAACGCATGTTTGAAAACCGCGCCAGAAAGAGCCGCGGTTCTGATTCCGACAAATAACCGTCCCGCGGCTGCCGGACTTCAGGCGGCCGCAAAGATCTGTTCCTTTTCCCGAACATCCTCTCAACCTCATCACAAAGGAGTACCCGTGCTCAGCTACTGTAAATGGACCGGGGCCTCGGCTCTTGACCGCAGGTACCATGATTACGAGTGGGGCGTTCCCGTGCATGATGATCGCACCATGTTTGAATTTCTGATGCTGGAGGCGATGCAGTGCGGACTCAGCTGGGAGATTGTACTGCGCAAGCGGGAGATTATGCGTGCCTGTTTTGATAATTTCGATTTCGTGAAAATTTCCGCCTATACGGATGATGATGTAGAGCGGATTATGAATACGGAAGGAATGATTAGATCTAGAAGAAAAATACAGGCGGTGGTCGGCAATGCCCGCTGTTTTCTGGAAATAACCGCCCAGTTCGGCTCCTTCTGCAGTTTTCTGTGGAGTTTCACTGATAATAAAAGCATCGTATACACCGATCACCGGGGATCCGGCATGCCGGTGTGCAATGCGCTGTCCGTGCGTGTGGCGGCGGAACTTAAAAAAAGGGGATTCAAATATCTCGGACCGGTAACGGTATATTCACACCTGCAGGGATGCGGAATAATCAACGATCATGATTACGACTGTCCGTGCTATAAGAGAATTGTGCAGGAGCATCCGGTGCAGTTCAGGACAGATGAGGGTGCGCAGTACTGATCCGCAGTTCACAGCCGTACTGATGTTTTGAAAAAGAAAAAAGAAAGATCGACCTCCGGTCGATCCCTCTTTATTTTCAATGTGTTTGTAAAGGAATTTTGTCTTTTTCTGAACCGTTCTATCTAACGTATTCAAAGTAGTATTTTCTGGTTACAGGAGAGAATTCGCTGCTGCTGCTCTCTCTGAAAAATCTGTTAAATAAATTCATGGTAGTTCTCCTTAAAATGAATTTTTTAAAACCTGACCCTGTGTTATCTGCAGTAGCTGAAGAAATATTTTCTTGTTGCAGGTGCATAAACAGTTTTCTGGGCCTTTGCAACGCGTGCTGTATATAATTTCATGGTCTGTTCCTCCAAATCAGGGAATAGGGATTAAAAATCTAACTTTTCGTATTCGAA